>Ga0116130_1000218_pt1 | contig 37544 bp, 28 predicted proteins | sample June2015DPH_17_5_FD_89733 | JGI IMG/M metagenome (GOLD analysis project Ga0116130, IMG submission 89733) | Peatland microbial communities from SPRUCE experiment site at the Marcell Experimental Forest, Minnesota, USA - June2015DPH_17_40 | ecosystem: Environmental > Terrestrial > Soil > Wetlands...
AAATTGCCCCGACTTTTAAGTCGGGCGACACATGATCGTAATGATATTAGGCTTTAGCCAAAATATTCACCACTGATTGGACTAAAGTCCAAAGTTCGAGTTGGCTTTATCAACCCCCGACTTAAAAGTCGGGGCAATTAAAAAATATTTTTCGTTATGCAAAACCATGTTACGGAAGAATAGATAAAATGTGCAAGGTTTAAAGCAAACTAAAGTGTTTAATTAAGCTATATCGAGATCTGCATTTGAATATACGTTCTGAACGTCATCACTGTCTTCAAGTGATTCAAGAAGCTTTGCAACTTTCTCGGCATCTTCACCGGTAACATTAATGAAATTTTTTGCTATCCATTGCAGGGAGGCATTTTCAATAGTAAGCTTTTTGTCGATTAATGTTTTTCTTACAGTTTCAAACGCTTCAACCAAAGATATTACAATATAAAATTCTTCTTCTGTTTGTAAATCTTCGGCGCCGGCATCAAGAATTATTTCCATCATATCATCTTCGCTTTTGTCCTGTCTGGGGAGAGTTATAACTCCCTTTTTATTAAACATCCATGCAACCGAGCCGGTTTCTCCCATACCTCCTCCGCCTTTACTAAAGAGGTGTCTTACTTCGGCAACGGTTCTGTTTTTATTATCCGTTGCCACTTCAACTAATATTGCAACGCCTGCAGGCCCGTAGCCTTCATACATTAGTTCATGAAATGTAACACCTTCTAATTCACCGGTAGCCTTTTTTATTGCACGTTCGATATTATCGGCAGGCATATTTACAGCTTTGGCGTTGTCCACTGCAAGCCTTAAACGGGGATTACCGATAGGATCTCCGCCCCCTTCTCTGGCGGCAATTGTTATTTCCTTGATTATCTTTGTGAAAGCTTTTCCGCGCTTTGCATCAATTACGGCTTTCTTTCTTTTGGTGGTTGCCCATTTTGAGTGTCCTGACATTAATGTCTCTCCTAATTAGTTCCTTTTGCTTTTATATCTTTTAATTTGAATTGTGGAAAAGTTCTTCCATCTCTTACTGATTTATCTATTGTATAGACTACATCAAACGATGAACAGGATTTGATTGTTTCCAGGCAATCTGCCATGTTAAAACCAATACAATCGAATACTTTATCGCAACTGTTTTGTTTTAAGCTCAATAGCAAATGATTCATTCCAACAATCCTTGGTGTATTCACAATTTCAACATCTTCCGACAAGAAAACGGGACGCATATTGCCGGGTCCAAAAGGTGCAAATTGTTCAATGATTTTTAAAAACTTAGGTGATATTTCCGAAAATTTTAGCTTAGAGTCAATATGTATTTCCGGTAAAAGATCATTCTCGTTCACTGATTCTTTAACAATCTGATTAAACTTTGATCTAAATTCGTCTATTTTTTCAACTTCTACGGCCAGCCCTGCTGCAGCCTGATGACCGCCGAAATGTATTAAAAGATCTTCGCATTTTTTTAATGCTTCGTAAATATTAAAATTAGAGATGCTCCTTGCCGAACCCTTAGCTATACCATCAACTGTAGTTAGCATTATAGTAGGACGGTAATATTTTTCAACAAGCCTGGAAGCTACAATTCCAATTACTCCCGGGTGCCATTTTTCCCGGTGAAGAATAATTGCTGTATCTTCATTTAAATTTAAGGAGTTTTCTACAATATCAAGAGCGCTGTCATAAGTATCTTCATCAATTTTTCTTCTCTGATAATTTTCTGTTTCCAGTACTTTAGCAAGTTCCATCGCCCGGTTTTTGTCTTTTGTTATTAAAAGTTCTACGGCACGCTGGGCATCACCTAACCTGCCGACTGCATTTATCCTTGGAGCTATAGTAAACACAATTTGTCCCGATGTCAAACTGCCGGGGACCATGTTGCTGCTTTCAATCAAAGCCTCAACGCCAGGGCGTGGATTAGTATTTATCATGATCAGTCCCTCTTTTACGAGTACTCTGTTCTCTTCAATAAGAGGGACGATATCTGCAGCACCCGCCATTGCAACCAAATCAAGATACTGCAATGGTAAATCTCTTTTCCCGATTCTTTCTGCTACGCCCTGGGCAAGTTTGAATGCGACACCTGCGCCGGAAAGATACTTAAAAGGATAATTGCAGTTTGGCTTTAAAGGATCAAGCACTGCAAGAGCGCATGGTATTTCGTCTTTCGGCTGATGATGATCGCAAATAACTACATCTATATCAAGTTTATTTGCGTACCGGGTTTCTTCAATTGCAGTTATTCCGCAATCAACAGTTATTAATAGCGAAGTTCCTTTGCTTTTAACGTTATCAATACCGCTTTGTGATAAGCCGTATCCTTCGGTAAGACGCTGAGGAATATAAAATTCAACATTGGCGCCAAGTTCTTTTAAGAAAAGATAAAGTAATGCAGTTGAACACGTTCCGTCAACATCATAATCTCCATATATGCAAATAAGTTGATTTTCCGTTAATGCTTTGATTAAGCGGTAGGTAGCGGTTTCCATACCGTCCATTAAAAATGGATCATTTAATGAGTCCAGAGAGGGTCGGAAAAAGTTTTTAGCCTGGTTAAAGTTTTTTATGTTTCTTAGAATAAGCAAATTGGAAAGAACTTCAGATATATTTAAGGTATCTGCTAATGATTTTACTATATAGATATCTTCAACGTCTTTTATTTTCCAGCGCTTTTTCAACATAAAAATTATCCAGGAGATAATTTAAAGAACAAAAAAATAGTTTAGGCCTATAAGCCGAATTTTGTAATCCCGATAAAATCAGGACGGCAGTTATTTATCTTGTCCCGGCATTACTACCGGGCTTTAGCGGTCTACCCGGAAACCCATCCTGCCCTAAAGCAGGCAATCAAAGCGAACAACTTTGTCCCGGTTGAAACCGGAAAGATTCCCATACTTGACCTTGCTTCGGGTGTGGTTTACCTTGTCCCGGTTAAACAGCTTTAAGCTAAATTAATCAGGATCCCATAGGGACCGGAAATGTTACCATTTCCGCGGTAGGCTTTTACCCTGCCTTTTCACCCTTATCCCGAAAAAATCGGGACGGTATATTTTCTGTGGCACTATCCGTATGCCTTTTTAACCTATATATTATAGGCAACCCGGCATCCCGGGTGTTACCCGGCGCCCTGTTCTATGAAGTTCGGACTTTCCTCCCCGATATTATCGGAGCAACTGCCCAGCCTGAACTATTTTTTTGATCTAAAATGGTTTTAAATAGTTTATAAATTAAATTATTTTATTGTGTTAAATATAATAAATAACTTTTCGGAAAACAGCAGGAAATTAAGAAGAAGATGGAATTATAAAACAAATTTTTTTTAAAAATTGAGATTTTGTTAAAAAAAAGGTTATTGAAGAGAAAATTCAATGTATTCGAAAATCCCCTTACCTTTCTCGTACCGACTATTAGCCGGTACAAGCTTAAGCATTTATACTATGCCTCACACATAGAGGAAAAGACATTGTCATTCTATCGAACAACAGCTAACTATTTGCTTCACTCTCTGTATAGCTGAAGGGGTTCAGCATAATCAGACTGATTTTGTAAAAGATAAAATTGCCATTGAAGTTCAATTTGGTAAATATTCTTTTGTTGCTTATGATTTATTTGTTAAGCACATGTTATCCTATTCCGGTGGTAAAATAAATTTAGGAATTGAAGTACTTGCGACTAAAAATATGCAGACCCAGATGTCTTCTGGAGTGGCATATTTTGAAGGGGAAGTTTATAATGTAATGAGACAAGTTCGAAATAGTCCTCCTGTTCCACTTTTAATTCTTGGTGTTGAGCCTTAGATAAAAGTAATTGTTGCTCATACTTCCTTAACTGCATATAAATAAATCTTTTAACTCCATTTATAATAATTAAACATCAATAGTTTCAGCTACTTCAGTAGATACTAAAATCCTGCCGCAATATTCGCAGAAGAAAAGTTTAGTATTTCTTCTTATTTCAAGTTGGCGCTGCGATGGAACAATATTATGGCACCCTGAACAAGCTGAACGTTTAATAGTTGCTACCGCCTTTCCTTTTTTTGCTTTTCTTATACGCATATAAGCAGAATAATCAGGTTTCTTTGTTAAAGCTTCAATTTCTTTTCTCTTTTTTCTTAACTTTGCTTCTTCTTTTTCATTGGTCTTAATAATTTCTTTTAAATCCGCTTCTTTTGCTTTCAATTCGTCTTTCAACTCATCCATTTGTGGTGTTATTTCTTCAATTTCATCGGTCATTTTTTTACTCATATCTGCAAGAGTATTATTTTCAGCTTCCAGCTTTGATATTTGTTCCTCATTATGATCAATCTCTTTTGTCAGCGCATCATATTCTTTATTATTTCTAACCTGGTACAATTGCGATTTAAACCTTTTCTGATTTTCTTTAAGCTTGATTATTTCTTCATCGTTTTCTTCTCTTTTCTTAAGGGAATCTTTTCGCTCTTTTTCTTTTGCAGCAACATCGCTTTTCATAGTGGTAATTTTTTCTTCAAGAGCTTCAACCGCATTAGGAAGATCACCGCGAAGTTCTTCCAGCTCATCAAGTTGATCATCTAAATTCTGCAACTCATACAATATTTTTAATCTATCAAACAATTTACTTATACTCCTTACTTAGTTGTTATAAAAAATAATCGGATTAGTTGATCCATTGTATTTAAAAATCTTAATATTTGAATTGTTAATTCCCGCGTAATTTGAAAGTCTTCTTTTCAATTCATTCAACGAATGAATTTCTGTCTCATAATGACCTGCATCAACTAAAAGAATTTTACCTGCTGCATCATGAAATGAATGATATTTAATATCTGCAGTAATAAAAGCATCCGCATTAGCATTTATTGCCTCTTGTATTAAATCGCTTCCCGCTCCTCCGCAAACAGCTACTTTTTTAATCTTGTTTTTTGGGCTTTCTACATACCGGAAATTCTTGACCTTCAATTGTCCCGATATGAATTTTAAAAATTCAACTTTAGAGTAAGAATTTTCCAGCTCACCAATTGCGCCGCTGCCATAATTGCCGGAATTTTCCAACGGGTAAATATCATAAGCCGCTTCTTTATAAGGATGAACTTTGAAAAGAGCTGAAAGAACTTTTTTTACTTTCCATGAATCAATAACAACTTCCAGCCGGACTTCCTCCACCTTTTCATCCTGCCCTTTTTTCCCAACGGTTGGATTTGCCCTCTCAGAACCTCTGAAAGTCCCTGTGCCGTTTGTTCTAAAACTGCATCTTTTATATTCACCGATTACTCCACCGCCGGCTTCAAAAATTGCATCCGAAACTTTTTCAGTAAATGTTGACGGAACAAAAACTACCAGTTTATATTGATTTGATTTTGCATGGGTAAGAAAATCAATGTTTTTGAGTTTTAGAACCTTAGCCAATTCGAAACTAACGCCGTCTCTTGTAAAATCAAGATTGGTATGCGCTGAATAAAGTGTGATATCTTTCTTTATTAGTCGTTCGATGAGTTTTGAATTTTTATCGTTTTGAAGGTCTATTTTTTTGAGAGAACTGAAAAGAAGCGGGTGATGAGAAATTATAAAATTGCAACTCTTTTTGATGGCATCATCGATAACCTCATTGGTTAATTCCAAACAGAGAAGAATGTTTTTTAATTTTCTATCTGCCGTTCCTATTTGTAAACCAACATTATCTTTTTGCCAGGCTATTTCTTTAGGCGCCCATTCCTCAATATATTTTATTATTTCCTTACAAATCATACAAAAAAAATGCACCCCGATTATTTCGGGGTGCATCTTTCAATTTTTAACTTTCTTGTTGCTCAACAGAAGAACTTTTCAATATAAAAAATATAAGTTTTACTATTTTTGTATTCATAGTTAAGTTTTCAAATATACATTATTATCTTTTAATTTACAATAATTCTTAAATATTTTTTAAAAACTTGCGATTATTTTGTGATAAAAAATACTGTTTTCAAAATTATTTAGGCATAACCCAATTATTGTCTTCTTTTATTATTTCGATTAAATTATCAACAGCATGTTCTGTAGGGATATTTCTTCGCACAATATCTTTTCCCCTGTAAAGATTTATTTTGCCGGCACCGGAACCAACATAACCATAATCAGCATCAGCCATTTCCCCGGGACCGTTAACAATACAGCCCATAATTGCAATCTTTACACCTTTTAGGTGTTCTGTTCTTTTCCTGATTCCTTCAGTTGTTTCCTGTAAATCAAATAATGTCCGGCCGCAGGAAGGACAGGCAATATATTCGGTTTTAGAAATTCTGGTTCTTGCTGCTTGTAAAATGCCGAATAGTACTCTATTTACAGCTTTTTCTTTAGACTCTTTTAATTTTACTAAGTTGTTAACTAAAATGGTTTCATTTGATTCAGAATTATCATCATTTAATTCCGTAATATTAAGAACATTTGCCCAAACCCCATCTCCAAAACCATCAACTAAGAGTCCGCCAAAATCGGTTGCCGCAAATAATCTTAATTCATCAAAACTTAAACTATTATAATTTCTTTTTATAATAACGGGATTAGTAATATTTTTGGAAATTAAATCAATAAAAACCCTTCTCTGTTCGGGCATACCATGCGCGTTGTCTGTTTCCAATATAATTGCTGCTGTTTTGTCGACTTTAATTAAGTTAAGAATGTCATCATTTAAACTATTAATATTTCCGGCAACAAAGTTTAATATTTGGGATCTTCTATTTGATTGTGAATATTCATTGATTGAAAATAAAGGGAAACTATCTGAATTGTTCTTTTTTCCCGCCCAGAATTTATAATCATATATAGCTCTTAACCCGTTCGGTAATTCGAAAGGCGCTTCATTTTCTCCCAGGTAAATAAAATCCGGTGCGCCGTCACTGATGTTCCATTTATCCGGGACAGAATCATAGTAATATCCAACGGCGGAAAGATCATTATAAACATTAATACCGTTTTTTCCGAAATCAGTTATAACTCTGGGAACATTTTGTCCGCCAATATTATAAATATCAAAAGTGTGGCGTCTTGTATAATTAAATGGATTATAAGGAATTTCCTTAACCGGATTGATTGGCTTATGATTTGTTCTTTCTTTATATCTGTTTACTAATTGGATAGCAACGGGCGCCTCAAATTCGGGGTCTTCTGTGAGTGAAACTCTTACAGTATCTCCGATTCCATCTTCAAGCAAAATACCGATTCCTACAGCAGACTTTATTCTGCCGTCTTCCCCTCCGCCTGCTTCAGTTACCCCGATGTGCAGCGGATAATTCATCCCTTCGGCTTCCATTTTTTGAATTAGAAGCCTGTATGACTGAACCATTATTTGAGGATTGCTTGCTTTCATAGAAAGAACAATATTATAATAAGAGTGTTCTTCACAAATACGTACAAATTCCAAAGCAGATTCTATCATTCCAAGAGGTGTATCACCATACCGGCTCATAACCCTATCGGAAAGGGAACCATGATTTGTTCCTATCCTCATTGCAGTTCCGTATTCTTTACAAATCTTTACAAGCGGTGAAAATCTTTCTCTTATTTTTTCAATTTCGGAATTATAATCATTATCTGTATATTCTATTGTCTGGAATTTTTTCCTGTCAATATAATTTCCCGGGTTAACACGGACTTTTTCAACAATTCTTGCTGCAATTTCAGCGGCGTTTGGAGTGAAGTGAATATCTGCTATAAGGGGAACATTATAACCCATTTTTCGTAATTCTTTTTTTATTTGCTCAAGATTTTGAGCCTCAAGTTTACTAGGAGCGGTTATCCTTACATAGTCACACCCGGAATCAACCATTCTGATAGTCTGCTCAACGGTTGCCTTTGTATCCATAGTGTCCGTGGTAGTCATGGATTGAATCCTTATAGGATTATTACCGCCTAAAGGTATATCGCCTATATAAACTTCTCTCGTCTTATAACGCGAGTATTTAGTTAAGCTATTACAATATTTTTTGGCGTCTTTTATGGGTTCAAACATTTATAGTCTTTCGTATTATCAATGTAATATAACACCGGTATCCACTCTTTTGTAATGAACATTTTATTAAATAACACTAATATGTAAAATGCAAAGATGAACGCAAATATAAAGTAATCTTTTGAGTCACTTTCCATTTAACCAGGGAAAATCCTTAAAAGGAAATTTAAATATTTTTATTTTAATATAATGTATGGTTTCCGAAATCAGGGTCTTTTTAAAAACACTAATAGCATATTATCTTTATAGTGACAGACCTATTCTCACAAAAATAACATAAATATCTTATCATCTATTTTTATTAAATTAGTTGAGTGAGTTAAAATACATATTAAATTGTAATTGCAATTATTTTTAGAATCGTTATTGTTTTTATTGATTAATTATGAGAATATCCGAAAATAAAATTGAAGAAGTACGATCCGCTGCCAATATTGTAGATGTAATTTCGGAATATGTTCAATTAAGAAAAAGGGGGAAAAATTATATTGGGCTTTGCCCATTCCACAATGAAAAAACTCCTTCATTTACAGTAAGTGAGGATAAGCAAATATATCATTGCTTCGGCTGCCATTCAGGAGGAAATGTCTTCAAATTCATAATGGAGTATGAAAAAATATCCTTCATTGAGTCTGTGCAGGAAATGGCTCGCAGGTATGGGATTAATATAGATGTTGATGAAAAAGATTCATCTGAAAGACAAACCGAGCAGGAAATACTATATGATCTGAATACTGAAGCGGCAAAGTTCTTCTCGAATAATCTCTTAAATTCTTCCAACGGAGAAATTGCACGCGAATATTTTCAAAAAAGGAAAGTAAAGCTTCAGACTATGCGTGCTTTCGGATTGGGATACTCATTATCCGGTTGGGATAACTTTGTCTCTTATGCACAAGAGAAGAAACTTGACCTGGAAAGAGCAATTTCTTTGGGACTTATTGGACAGGGTAAGGACGGAAGATTGTATGATAGATTTTCAGGACGAATAATTTTTCCGATTTTTTCTCCCAATGGAAGAGTTGTTGCATTTGCCGGCAGAATTTTAGAAGGCAGAGATGATAATAATGCAAAGTATTTGAATTCACCTGAGTCAATTATTTATGTCAAGGGAAGAATTTTATACGGTCTGTCATTTGCAAAAGATGATATACGCAAACTCGATAAGGCAATCCTTGTCGAAGGCTATATGGATTTAATTTCTTTACACCAGGCGGGAATTAAAAATGTCGTGGCTGTTTCCGGTACAGCCCTTACGGAAGAGCAGGTTCAACTGCTTTCCCGTTATACAAAAAATGTTGTCTTGCTGTTTGATGCCGATACTGCCGGGATAAAAGCTTCTATGAGGAGTATTGAACTGCTTCTCAGGAAAGATATGGAAATTAAAATTGCCTCTTTGCCTGCCGGCGAAGATCCTGATTCGTATGTGAATAATTTCGGCCCTGAAAAATTTGATGATGTAATTAAAAAAGCTCAAAACTTTTTGGAATATCAGACTGCTTTTTATGAGTCTCAGGGAATGTTTGAAGATGCATCCAAAACTTTTGATGCAATAAGAGAGCTTGTAAAACCCATTGCTATCCTAAGTGATGATATAAAAAGAAGCCTCTATATTAAAACGATAGCAAGGAAATTTAATCTTAGGGAGAAACTTCTTGAAACAGAACTTGAAAAGGCAATCGCTTCTTTAGGAAAGCGTGTAACAAATGAAGATCGAATAAAAGACAGAGAACTCGTCAATGAAGAAGAAGCGGCTTCAGCTAAGAAATCAATTAGTAAAACTCCTATTGTTTATATCTTGGAGAAAGAAATTATAGGGCTCCTTTTGGAGGGAGATGAAGAAGTTATCAGGTTTATTTCTCATCAAATGCCTATTGAGGAATTTAATATAGGCAGACATATTCAGCTAGCTAAAATAGTTTATAGCTCATTAGAAATAGGAGAGGAAATTATACCTGGTGCATTGGTTGACAGAATAAATGATGAAGAACTCCGAGCAAGTATACCTGAACTAGCTTTAGCTAAATATTCTTATAGTAAAAAAATTGACGAAACTCATCCAAGCGAACCTTATGAAATAGTTCTTAATAAAATTGCAAGAGACACTGTAAAAAAATTTAAAGTTGAAAAGATAAATGATCAAATCGCTTCTATTCGTAAGAAAATTGAGCAATCTTCATCGGATGAGGACGAATGTCTTCTCATAATGCAAAGGGATCTACAAAATCAGAAAAAACTTATTGAAAAAGAATTAGGCGGAAAACAAACTTTGGAGATTTAGCTAACATTTTCTTTCTAGTAAAATAAATATATTTCATTGAGTTTTAAAATATTATAATATAATTATGTATCGACAGGCAAGTACCGGCAGATTAATGATAGAAATACTTCCGGATAAATGTGACTTTTGCGGATGCTGCGTAGGCATTTGCCCGGAAGATGCAATTGAGCTTAAGGAAGCTGAAATTTACATCATTGATGAACGGTGTACAAACTGCTCTAAGTGTGTCTGGAGTTGTCCTATTGAAGTCATAAAATTTAATCGTGAAGGAATATTAATATAACCCTTTATTTATCGTTAGAGCAAGACAGTCGAAACAGTTAAAATATATTTTTTTGTTAGTGGCAAATTACGACTCTGGGAATTAAACGCTGACGAACAATTTGAAAATGAAAACAAACTATGATATAATTGTTGTGGGAGCAGGGCCTGCGGGATCAATAGCAGCAAGATTTGCAGCAGAGCAGGGAGTTTCTGTTTTAATGCTCGAGAAAGACAGGGATGTGGGATATCCCGTCCGCTGCGGCGAGGCAATAAGTAAAGCCGGTGTTGAAGAATTTATTTCATCTGATGAGAAATGGATTGCTGCCCATATAGGTAAATTCTCTCTAAATTCTCCGGACGGCACCGAAGTGATCATTGAATTTGATGATGCGGGTTACGTGCTTGAACGCAGGATATTTGATTATGAACTTGCAAAAACTGCCGCAAATGCCGGAGCAGAAATTTTAACTCGCGCATACGTTAACGGATTAATAATTGACGATGATAAAGTTGTCGGGGTTAAATACCAATACCGGGGAGAGCAAAAGGAAATCAGATCGAAAATTGTTATTGGCGCCGACGGCGTAGAGTCGAGGGTCGGAAGGTGGGCAGGATTGAAAACATACATTCACTTCCGGGATATGGAGTGCTGTGTACAAATTACCGCATCTAATATAAATTTAGATCCCAATACATTATACTTTTATTTTGGTGAAAATTATGCACCGGGCGGTTATTTCTGGATATTCCCAAAAGGGAAAAATATTGCGAATATAGGACTTGGTGTAAGTGGGATGATTGGTAAAAACAGATCGGCTTTATCTTATTTAAATAATTTTATGATGAAGAACTATCCCGATGCTCCCGTGCTTACTTCAATTGCCGGTGGAGTACCCGGTACTGTTACTCTTGATAAAATATCTGCATTGGGAATTATGCTTACCGGGGATGCCGCCAGGCAAGTAAATCCTCTAAGCGGCGGCGGTATTGCAAGCGGTATGATTGGCGGAAGTATTGCCGGGAGAATAGCAGGTGAAGCAATTAGGATGAATAAACCGGATCATATATTAACCTATGACAATGTGTGGCATGAAAGACTTGGTAAACGCCATGAGACTTTTGAAAGAATTAAAAATGGGATTTATAACTTCAAGGATGATAAATTTAATAAAATAGCGCATTCATTCAATAAAGTCCCTAAATCTAAAAGAAGTTTGGGGAGGCTCTTTACAACAGCGCTTATAAATCAGCCGTCATTACTGGTTGATATTGCAAAAGTATTTGTTATCTGAAATAAAACCGGAAAAATTATGAAATCAAAAACCGGCGTGTTGCTTGTAAATTTGGGTACGCCCGATAGCCCATCTGTTTCCGATGTAAGGAGATATCTTTTTGAGTTTTTAAACGATCCGCGCGTAATAGATTTACCCTGGCTTCTTAGAAAAATTTTGGTGAATATAATAATTGTTCCTTTCAGATCGCCTAAATCAGCTAACATTTATAAGCAATTGTGGACAGAAAACGGATCACCTCTATTAATTTATGGGAAAAAAGTTAAAGAAAAGCTGCAAAATGAACTAGGTAGTGAATATGATGTGGAGCTTGCGATGAGATACCGGAATCCATCAATGGATGCTGTGCTGGAAAAGATGAGAAAAAAGCAGTATGAAAAGTTAATTATCATTCCAATGTTTCCACAATACGCTTCAGCCTCTGCCGGCTCGGTGATTGAAAAAGCGATGAAAATAATCAGCAAGTGGTGGGTGATTCCCGAAATAAAATTCACCGGTCAATTTTATGATAATGAAGATTTTATAAATTCGTTTGTTGAAATAGCAAAAAAATATAATATAGATGAATTTGATCATATTTTATTCAGTTATCATGGTTTGCCCGTCAGGCAGGTAGATAAAGTTTATATTGACGGTAAAAAATGTTCGGTTCATAACTGCGAAAATGAAATTACTGAGGATAACAAATTTTGTTATAAAGCAGCCTGCTATGCAACCAGCCGCCTTTTAGCAGAAAAGCTTAATATTTCAAAGGATAAGTATACTGTCTGTTTTCAATCAAGGTTGGATAAAAACTGGCTTGAACCGTTTACGGACAAAATAATTATTCAAAAAGCAAAGGAAAATACAAAAAAACTGCTGGTTTTTAGTCCGGCTTTTGTTTCTGATTGTCTTGAAACGATAGTTGAAATCGGGATTGAATATCAGAAACTTTTTAATGAGCATGGGGGAGAGAAGATTCAGCTTGTAGAAAGTTTAAACGAGCATCCAATGTGGATTAAAACTTTGAAAAATTTAATATTGAAAGAATGTGGAAATTAAAAGATCGAATATTGAACTTGGAATAAATAATAGAATTCACCTTACGCAAAACATTTAGTATATCACAATTTTGAATAAACTCACCCCTAAATCCCCTCTGACCATGCCGCTATGTGGGAGGGAATAAAAGGAGTGTGTATTTCTTGACTTAATATCAGGATATCACAAATTTCAAAAATTATTTTGTAATGCTTTCAATTAAATTAAATAACGAAACAATACTAAAAGAGTTGAAATTAAATTCTGCAAAAGACTTATTTGATCTAACAGAAATTATTTAAGAAAATGGCTTACTTGGGTAGATGAGACAAAGCATTTAGATGATACTATAAATTATATTGAATCAGTTTTAAATGGGGATATGTTTTGCGGAAGATATATTTTGGAAATATGGTATCACGATAATCTTGCCGGTGTTATTGATTTTCATAACGGCGATAAAATTAATATGATTATAGAAATAGGATACTGGCTTGCTGAAAAATTTCAGGGGAAAGGGATTGTGACAAAGGCCTGCATATCTTGTATAAGTTATGCTTTTTTTAATTTGAAATTTAACAGAGTGGTGATTAAATGCGCCGTTGTTAATGAAAGAAGTAAAGCAATACCCGAAAGGCTCCATTTTACATTTGAAGGAATTGAAAGGGAAGGGCAAAATTTAAATGGAGAATATACCGATTTGATGGTATTTTCTATGTTGAGGAAGGACTGGGAAAAGCCCGGTTTCTTGAATTATTCGGTTTTATAGAATATTTTTAATCAAATTTTCTTTATGTTTGAGGCAGCTTAAAAATACTCGTATTAATTCGTATTAATTAAAGATAAAAATTAGTTTGCCATCCGTTTCAGTAAACATCTGACTTCGGAAGGAAAGATCAAAAAATCTTTCTATAATCTTCAAACTTTTAGCTGTACGCCTAAAATAATATTTAAATAAATCACTATTTCTAAAAACAAATAATTAGGACCTATGGAAAAGTTAAAAAAAATTTTATTACCGGAAAAAGATATACCCGAAAATTGGTATAATATACAGGCGGATATGCCGAACCCAACATTACCGTCACTTCATCCCGGGACAAAACAGCCAATTGGGCCCCAGGATTTAGCGCCTCTCTTTCCTATGGAATTGATAAAACAGGAAGTATCCAAAGAAAGATGGATCGGAATTCCTGAAGAGGTAAGAGATATTTATAAAATATGGCGCCCCAGTCCTCTTTTTAGAGCGTATGAATTTGAAAAGCTTTTAGATACCCCTGCAAAAATCTATTATAAGTATGAAGGAGTCAGCCCTGCAGGCTCGCATAAACCGAATACTGCAGTTCCTCAAGCATATTATAATATGAAAGAAGGAGTTAAAAGATTAACAACTGAAACAGGTGCAGGGCAATGGGGAAGCGCATTAAGCTTTGCGTGCAATCTTTTTGGTATTGACCTTGAAGTTTATATGGTTAAGGTAAGTTATGATCAAAAGCCTTATAGAAAATTTATGATGAATATCTGGGGAGCTAAAGTATTCTCCTCTCCAACCGATAAAACAGAATCAGGAAGAAAAATTCTTGCGGAAGATCCTAATTCACCGGGGAGCCTTGGCATTGCAATTTCAGAAGCTGTTGAAAGAGCTGTTACTGCAGGCAATACCAAATATGCTCTCGGCAGTGTGCTAAACCATGTTCTGATGCATCAGACTGTAATTGGACTTGAAACAATAAAACAATTTGAATTGGTTGATGATTTCCCGGATATTGTGATCGGCTGCTTTGGTGGCGGATCAAACTTTGCAGGAATTTCGTTTCCATTTTTAGGATTAAACTTCCGTGAAGGTAAAAATGTCAGGTGTATTGCCGCAGAACCTTCTTCATGTCCAAAACTTACTAAAGGGCAATTTAGATATGACTTTGGTGATACAGCCGGTTTCACTCCATTAATGCCCATGTACACTCTTGGTCATACATTTATTCCCGAGTCTATTCACGCAGGCGGATTGCGCTACCACGGCGCCGGAGTTTTAGTGAGCCAATTATTAAAGGATAATTTAATTGAGGCACAGGATTTTCATCAGCTTGAATGTTTTGATGCAGGCATAAAATTTGCAAGGACAGAAGGTATAATTCCGGCTCCCGAATCAACTCATGCTATTGCCTGCGTAGTAAAAGAAGCTTTGAAAGCAAAGGAGGAAGGAACACCTAAGACTATCCTGTTTAACTTAAGCGGGCACGGCTTTTTTGATATGAGCGCCTATGATGCTTATCTCTCCGGCAAGTTAGTCGAACATCACCTTACCGAAAAAGAATTACATGCCGATTTGAAAAAATTAAATACTCCTGTAATTCCATGATATACTAAGGGCGGTTTAACTACCGCCCTCCTCATTAATGGTTTTAATAAGCAACGCTATTCAAAAAAGGATTTTTCTTTTCCTGATGTTTCGCAAATGCTTTTCTTACCGGGTTTTTGGAGGATTACGGTTAAGCATTGCAAGATGGGAATTGGGGGATTTTATAGTTCGTTTAGTAAATCTGCTTTTGTGGAATCGATACGGAAATTAATCCTCGCGAGTATGCAGTCATTAAGCAGATAAATATTTAATAATTATTATTGATATAGGTTACACAGCTTTGATATTATCATTAGTAATTTTATAAGTAATTCATAGTTGCAGTAAATTTATTTAATATGATTAAAAAGTGTTTTCTGCCATGATTGTGCAATAAAAATAATTGCGTTTATTCTTTTTGGATTAAAAAGAATATTTGGGAATAGTCTTATATATTGCATTCTATGATTTATGACATACTAATTAATGCCGGTGTGGAAAATCCGGTAATTAAAAAATTTCAGGAGTGTTAGAGAATGAGTTCATTAAACGAATTATTAAATTACGGTCAAAGCTATTGGCTTGATAACTTAACACGGGGAAAGATAAAAAACGGCGAATTGAAAAACCGTGTTACTCAACAGGGTTTACGCGGTATAACTTCTAACCCAAGTATATTCAATAAAGCTATTACTTCAAGCAAAGATTATGATGCTCAGATAAGACAATTAGTCTCTCAAAAAAAAGGCGTTCATGAAATTTATGAAGCTTTAACTATAAAGGACGTGCAGGATGCCTGCGATATCCTTCGTCCGGTTTATGATGAATCGGATGGAGTAGACGGATTTGTAAGCATTGAAGTATCTCCGTATTTGGCTAATGATCCTGAAGGAACAAAAGCTGAAGCGAGAAGATTATTTAAGGAAGTTAACCGCCCGAATTGCTATATAAAAATCCCGGGTACGGAAGCTTGCGTAGCTGCAATTGAAGAAGTACTTTATGAAGGAATAAATGTTAACATCACTTTGCTTTTTTCAATCCGGAGTTATGAAACGGTAGAAAATGCTTATATAAACGCTTTGGAACGTCGTGTTACAGAAAATAAATCAGTAAAAGATTTGAGGTCGGTTGCAAGCTTCTTTTTAAGCCGTATAGATGTTCTGACAGACCAATTGCTTTCACAGCTTATAATCCCTTCCGGAAGTGAAATAGATAATAATTCGGTAAGACCCGAGCAGCTTTTCGGCAAAGCAGCAGTAGCGAATGCCAAACTTGCATATCAAAGCTTCAAAGAGATTTTCAGCGGAGAAAGGTGGGGAAAATTAGTTGAACATAGTGCAAAAGTTCAACGTCCTCTTTGGGCAAGTACAAGCACAAAAAATCCACTTTATAATGATGTTAAATATGTTGAACCATTAATCGGTCCCGATACTGTCAATACATTACCGGACGAGACAATAGATGCTTTTGCCGGTCACGGAAAGCTTGAAGCGAATACAATTGAAAAGGATGTTGATGAAGCCCTTAAAACTATATATAATTTAAAGCAAATTGGAATCGATATTGATTTTGTAACTAAGCAGCTTCTTAATGAAGCGATACAAAAATTCATTGAACCGTACGATAACCTGTTGAAATCAATCGCCCTGAAACGCAGTGAAATATTAGTAGAAAGTATAGGAAAACAGTTAATCAGCTATGGTAGTTCAAAGCCGGAAGTAACGGCAGCATATAAATCGCTTAACGAGGAACAATTATCGCAGCGTTTGTTCGCTAAAGATCCATGTCTATGGTCGTCCAGTTCGGAACAGGTGAAGGAAATAAAAATAAGACTTGGCTGGCTGGATAGCGCTGAATATTTCTTAAGCAAAGCCGGTGAAGTAGAACAACTTGTTAAGGAAGTGCGGGCAGCTAAGTATAAATATGTCGTATTGCTTGGTATGGGCGGAAGCAGTTTATGCCCGGAAGTTTCAAAAGAGACATTCGGCTCTAAGCCCGGTTTCCCTGAATTGTTTGTCCTTGATAATACCGATCCGGCAGCAGTTAAAGATATTGAATTAAAAATTGATTTGAGTAAATCGTTGTTTATTGTATCGAGTAAATCGGGAACAACATTAGAAACTTCAAGCTTTCATCATTATTTCTATGAGCAGACAAAAAAGGCAGTCGGTGCTTCGGCAGGAGATCATTTTGTCGCAATAACCGATCCCGGAACTTCATTGACGAAAGAAGCTGCAGATCAAAAATTCCGTCACGTATTTGAAAACCCGGTCGAATTCGGTGGAAGATATTCTGCTTTGTCGTTTTTCGGACTTGTACCGATGGCATTAATTGGAATTGATATTAAGAAGATTTTAAATAACGCATACCTGATGCAGCTTAGTTGCGGGCCTATTGTACCGGCAGAAGTAAATCCGGGTATAAGTCTGGGAGCATTTTTAGGAATTAATTACAAGCTTGGAAGAGACAAAATTACTTTTGTTATGTCAAAATCCATAGGTTCATTTGGGTTGTGGGTTGAGCAGTTGATTGCAGAAAGTACCGGGAAAACCGGTAAGGGACTTTTACCCATAGAAAGTGAAAAACTTGGCGTTCCGGCAAACTATTCAAATGACAGAGTCTTTGTGCATATTTTTACTTCCACCGATGATTCAAAAGCCGGTGCGCATAAGATTGCCGAACTTGAAAAAGCCATGCACCCGGTAGTAAAAATTGAAATAAAAGATAGACTTGCACTTGGAGCCGAATATTTACGATGGGAAGTTGCAACTGCCGCCGCAAGTATGGTAATGGGAATAAATGCTTTCGACCAGCCGAATGTTGCCGAAAGTAAAAAGAATTCAAATGATCTTCTTGCTGAATGGAAAGTAAAAGGAAACTTTAATGAAGGTGAACCGATTGTTTCAAAAGATGGTATTGCTGTCTTTGTAAAAGACTCAGCTAAATGGCTGTTTGAAGGGCATAAGAAATCAGTAAAAGATTTTCTAAACGCATATGTTAAACTTGCAAAATCTCCCGATTACATTTCCCTGCTTGCTTATCTACTGCAGACACCTGTATGCGAAAAATTATTTCAAACTGTAAGAATAAATTTAAGAGACCGCTTCAAAGTTGCAACTACCATTGGTTACGGACCGAGATATTTACATTCTACGGGACAGCTTCATAAAGGTGGCGCTAATACGGGCTTGTTTTTACTCTTTACCGCCGATGCAAAAGATGATACCGGTATTCCGGGAAAAGAATTTGGTTTTGCAACTCTTCAGCGCGCTCAGGCGCTCGGAGATTTCAGCTCATTAAACAGTCACGAAAGAAGAGTTGTAAGAATTCATCTTGGCAGTGATGTTGAAAGCAGTTTGAAAAAACTTGTTGAGATATTAAAGTAATTTTCAGTATTAGTCTGTTGATGCTATGTCGAGGATGATATGAGTAAGGAATATGTTGAAGTTTCTAAATGCGAAATGTCAAAAGCCGTTCCGCCTGAGCCTTGTATCGTTGTTATTTTTGGCGTAACTGGCGACCTGACTCATCGTGAGTTAATCCCATCTTTGTATGCTTTGGGATGTAAGAATCTTATACCCCGTCCTTTTGCAATTATCGGATTTGCACGGAGAGACTGGGACGATGAATTCTTCCGCACTGAAATGAAAAATACGATGAAAAAGGTTACCGAGTGCGGTGAAAAAGAGTGGGAACATTTTGCTAATAAATTATTTTATGTGAAAGGTGACTTTAACGATAATTCAGAAGATTCGTATAATAGACTTCGTAACCGGATAAAGGAACTGCAAGATGAATTGAGTATCCCCGATAATGTTCTTTTTCATCTTGCTACTCCTCCTGAAGATTATAGTACTATTATAGACAGGCTTGGAAAAGTGTCTTTATCAAAGAGTGAAAATGGATGGAGACGCATGATTATTGAAAAGCCTTTCGGACGCGACGAACAATCCGCACGTAAGCTTGATAACGACATACATAAAGTTTTTGATGAAGAGCAGATATTCAGAGTAGATCATTATCTCGCGAAAGAGACTGTACAGAATATGCTGGTATTCCGTTTTGGAAATTCCGGTTTTGAACCTATTTGGAACAGGAACTATATTGAGAATGTACAGATAACAGTTTCTGAAGAGTTGGGAATTGGTACCAGGGGAAATTTTTATGAGAGAACCGGCATCCTTAGAGACATGGTACAGAATCATCTACTCCAGCTTTTATGTTTAACCGCCATGGAGCCGCCGGTAAATTATGATGCTTCTCTCCAGGTTGAAACCGTTAAAGTACTTGATTCAATTTATGAAATGAACATTGAAACCGACTGTATACTTGGCCAATACAGCGAAGGAGAAATTAACGGGGTTGGAGTTCCGGCTTACAGAGATGAAAAGAATGTTTCTAAGGATTCCATTATTCCAACCTATGCTGCTTTTAAGATAATGATTGAAAATTGGAGGTGGGCAGGGGTACCGTTTTTCTTGCGTACGGGTAAAAGGCTAAAAAATAAATTAGCCGAAGTCACCATACAATTTAAACAGACTCCGCACTTAATGTTTCCGGGCTTTAAGAGAGACAACTTAAGCAGGAATGTTTTAACATTCAGACTTCAACCGGATGAAGGAATTATATATACATTTATGGCTAAACAACCGGGCGCTGAATTGAAGTTGCGGCCTGTCAATTTCAATTTTCAGTATGATACTGCTTTCGGAATATCGGAACCGCCCAGCGCTTATCAATGGCTTCTGTTTGATGCAATGAAAGGAGATCAAACTCTTTTCCCACGCGGAGATTGGATTTATAAATCTTGGTCGATAATTGATCCGGTTATAAAAAAATGGGAATCACAGCCTTGGCTTGATTTACCAAACTATGCTTCCGGATCATGGGGGCCTGACGCAGCAGATAAATTGATTAAAACAGTCGGCTGCACCTGGAATATAAAAGAATAGCTTTCATAGCAATTTAAGTCAATTACTTTTATTAAATTATAACCAGCCCTTAGTTTTGTTTTTTTTCTGATAATTCAAAACACAATGATTATATGAACACGATTTTAAAATTTTATTTAATTAATGGAATAGGAAGGGAAAATAAATGTATACCGCATTATTGCTTTTACTGTTAGGGGTAGCCGCATTTCTTTTCATTACCGGTGCTCAGAAACGTCAGACGGTAAAAATATATTCCGGATTAGCGGTTGCTGTTCTAACTTCATTCTTTTTCTGGTTTATGGAATTTTGGGGCGAAGCTCTTTGGTATGAAGATTTAGGTTATGGAGATCGTTATTGGATGGTTTTTAATTCTAATTTCGGTTTCGCCTTAGGCGGTGCTATTTTGGGATTCATCTTAATTTACCTTTTAACTTTAGCTATACCAAAAGAGCATAAAGTAATTCGTAGTGTTACAAAAATTTTAAGTATTTTCATTGGTGGAATTTGGGGCGTGTCAAACTGGGATGTAATTATAAAATTTTGGAATGGAGTTTCAACCGGGCTTAAAGATCCTATATTAGGCAAGGATGTCGGATTCTATCTTTTTTCGTTACCGTTTTACGATTCTCTTTATATGTTATTATTTTTGATTTCATTAATTGCTCTTGTATCATCTTTTGTAATTTCTTTTCTGCGCTTCATGGGGAATAATATTGTTTTCTATTTCCCGCATGACGGTGAAGTTAAAACTGATAAATATTACTTTCCGCTTTATTTAAATTCAGCAGTTTTTATTTTCATACTTGCATGGGGAAAGTTCCTAAATAGGTATCATATTATGTATTCTAATACGGGAGTAGTTACCGGGCCCGGTTGGACGGATGTTAATGTTCTTCTCCCGGCTTATACGGTTGTAATAATCTTAATGATTCTGATCGGTTTAGGTTTAATTATTCCTTTATTCCGTAAGAAAATTCAGAGCTTTTATTTTCGGAAATTCCGTATAACCTCTGATCGTTCTCATATTTTAGTACTTGCAAGCTCGGGTATTTCTGTCCTGCTTATTTGGTTAATAGCATTTGCCGTTGTTCCCGGCATTTTTGAGTGGCTGATGGTGGAGCCAAATGAAATAACTTTTGAACGTCCGTATATTTTTAATAATATTGAATTTACAAGGTACGGCTTTAATCTTAATAAAGTTGAGGAAAAAGAATATCCAATGAACGGCGGATTTACGGAAGGAACTATAAATGATAATCCGAATTTGTTTACCAATGTCAGGCTATGGGATTGGAGAGCGCTTGATGCTGTTTATAAGCAGTTTCAGGCAATCCGGCTGTATTATGAGTTCTCAGATGTTGATGTAGACCGGTATAATATCAACGGGAAAAAGCAGCAGGTAATGGTTTCTGCACGGGAAATAAACATAGACAACTTATCACAACAGAGCCAGACCTTTGTGAACAAGCGTTTTCAATATACACATGGTTACGGATTAACTATGGCGTCTGTTAGTGAGTTTACTCCCGAAGGGTTACCGCATCTATTAATAAAAGATATACCGCCGAAAAGCGAATCGCCGTCTCTTAATATTGTGCAGCCTCAAATATATTTCGGCGAATTAACTAGAACTCCTGTTGTTGTTAATTCGAAACAGAAAGAATTTGATTATCCAAGCGGTGAAGATAATGTTTATACAAGATACGCCGGGAAAGGCGGAGTTCAGCTTTCAAATTTCTGGAGAAAATTTTTATTCGGATGGAAGTTTGACGGGACAAATTTCTTGTTCTCTGATTATCCGACAACGGAAAGCCGTGTATTATTTCACCGTCAGATTGAAGACCGTGTAAAACTTCTCGCTCCGTTTCTTAATTTCGATAAAGACCCTTATGTAGTCCTTTCCAATGGAAAAATTTACTGGATGATAGATGCATATACCACTTCCGATTATTTTCCTTATAGCCAGCCATTCTCTTCAACGGAAAATATACAGTATAAAGAAGGCGGTTCAACGCAGGTACTTTCTACTCAATTTAGTGATTTTTTGGATGGTGTAAATTATATTCGCAACCCTGTTAAGGCAGTTATTGATGCTTATGACGGCACGGTAAATTTCTATATTATGGATAAAGAAGATCCTATAATAAAAGTATGGAGTAAAATATTCCCCGGCCTTTTCAAAACAAAAGATGAAATGCCAAAAGACTTACTTGCGCATATACGTTATCCAATCGAAATGCTTCTAACGCAAGGAATTGTTTATGAAAAATATCATATGACCGATCCAACAGTATTTTATAACCAGGAAGATCTCTGGGTAAGAGCTACCGCTAAGTATTATAACCGCGTACAGCCTGTGGAACCTTATTATATAATGTGGCAATTACCCGGTTCCGAAAAGCAGCAGTTTGTTTTAATGCTGCCGTTTACGCCCAAGAACAGACAGGTTTTAATGGGCTGGATAGCAGGAATGTGCGACCCGGATGACTATGGCAGATTCCTTGCTTACCAATTCCCGAAGGATAAAACCGTGCTCGGTCCCCAGCAGGTTGAAACGAAGATTGATCAGGATAGCTTTCTTTCCGGACAATTAACACTTTGGGATCAACATGGCTCCAATGTTATAAGAGGGGATGTTCTTGCAATACCTGTAAACAATACTTTGTTATATGTAGAGCCGATTTATCTTCAGGCCGAAACTGCAGCTTATCCCGAGCTTAGATTAGTTGTTGTGATGCAGGGCGATAATATGAGCTATGCGAAAACATTCGATCAGGCGCTTGCCGGATTATTTAATAAAACACCTGTTGCTCAGAATACAGTTCAGCAGGTTAAAGAAAAACCGGCAGATAATAGTTCACTTCAAGTGAAAATTCAGTCTGCAAATGAAGCTTTTAACAACTATTTAAAATTTATAGGAGATAAAAGATTTTCCGATGCTGCAAAAGAAATGGAAAAACTTCAGCAGTCGCTTCAGGAATTATCGAATCAGGCAAAAATCAATAAATGAATTGGTAATAATTAAACATATGCTTGCTTTTGATCCGGTCTGAAAAATTACAGACTGGGTCAAAAGCAGCATAAACCCTTTGGCGTTTTATTTTGATCTTTGATATTTACCCATTAAATGCCCTTCTGCAATAATATGGCTATTCATAGCGCTCAGAAGCTGTTGTTTGGTAGCGCCGGTTTCCAGATGATGAAGAACGGTATCTAAGGCGTATATTTTAAAGAAATAGCGGTGAGGTTTACCGGCAGGCGGACACGGCCCTCCATAACTAATTTTTCCGAACCCATTTGTTCCAAACATTACTTCATCCGGAATATTCCTGGAAGGAGTAACGTCTTCGTGGAGTTCGTTTAAATTACCCGGAATGTTATAGATGACCCAATGTACAAAATCTCCGCCCGGAGCATCGGGGTCGTCAACAATAATTGCAAAAGATTTTACATCTTTTGGCGCATCGCGCCAATGTAATTGGGGTGATACATTAGCTCCTTCGCATGAAAAGCTAACAGGAATGAAATTCCCTTCTTTAAATGCAGAACTATAAAGTTTTATTTCCATTTTTTTATTGTGTGATTTTGTTTGAGAAAATATTTGAGATAATACTATTAAATTCATTATTAAAAAACTAATAGCGAATTGAGTTATTTTATGATTTGAGAATGGAAAGATTAAAAACATAATTAATATCCTTTATTAATCATATTGAAAATTAAGTTATAGAAAGTAATAATTCCACTGTTTTAGATAATATAATTTGAATGTGAATTTTATATAAATTACTTAAGCCCGATTGCAATACCTTGAATTCTTAAACTCCGCAAATTATTTCAAACATTTTTACAATACTTTACTTGTGAGGCAAAAAAGTGTAAGATAAAGATCATTTTTTAATTAGCGGCGATTATGTATATTAATATTATTACTAACTGGGTAACTTCTTTTTATTATCCGGAATAAAAATTTTTAGGGATACCATCTATTTAAAGGATTGAAAAATGGAAATGCCGGTAATTTTAATATTGGTGGGAATATTTGCGGTTGTAACAGTATTTCAGGTAATAATTCTCAGAAAATATTTAAATCAGAGAAGAGAAGAACTAAAGCAGCATAAGTAATTTAAATGAACAATTGATTATAAAATCTTTAAGGGATAAGTTTGATTTGCTTTTCGGGTGATTTTATTTTTCCCCGGTTTATTTGCTTCGGCATGTTCTAATAATTATTAGCTCTCTCTAAATTAAGAGGAAAATATGAAATTTAAAATACTTTTTATTCTTGTTTTGTTGATTGCTGTTTCTCAGCCGGATATATATATGCAGCAGAAAAAGAAAGCTTCCGGAGCCAGTCCCCTTGAAGGTAATTGGGAAACAATTCATAACCCTATGGAAGCTTCAACATTAACGCTTGAATTTAAACCAAATAAAAAATTTAGTTATATACTCTCTTCAGCCTGGCAGGGCACATATAAACTGGATGGAACAAAACTTATTTCTGCTTTATATATTCCTATCTTTAAAAAATATAAGACAGATACTACGACCATATTAATATTTTCAGATACGCTTATACAGATAGGTAAAGATAAAGGTATTGAAAAAACAACAAAAATGATCAGAAAGAAGGACAGCGCAGGAGTTGGCGCAGGTTTAATCGGAACCTGGATAATGGAAAACCAGGATGCGGAATATTCAACAATCAGCTATAGTCAATCCGGAACATTTGAAGTGAAAAATATTTTAAGATCTTTTAATGGGAATTATATTACAAAAAGTGATACTTTAATAGCATTTTCCCAGGGCCGCTTAATGCTTAAAAACAGATTTGTTATTGATAAAGGCAAACTGCGTCTTTACAGTCCGACTCAAAGCGGGCCTATCACGCTTGAGAAAGCAGAAAAATAATTTTCTATTTTCATAATTAATTGATCTGTATATAGATAAACAGAATTATCTATATATTCAAACGGTTCAAGCAAGTTTCCTAAATCAAGGCAATTTTATCCAACCGGGAAATTTCGACCTATAAAATCTTTCCTGTAGTTTTATTAATTTTATAAAGCAATTAGAAAAATTAAGAATGCCTAAAAAAAATCATGTATTTATGTAGAATCCAAGAGTAGACTACGGTGAACAAAGACGGAATATTAAAAGAAGAAAAAATTATTTTCCCTGATGATCAGGTAAGACTACAAAAAGCTTCGTATTTTATAAAAAATAGATTTAGCCTGCGCCGTACGTTTTCTTCTCTTCAACATCCAAATTATCGATTATGGTTTTTTGGACAAATAATTTCCTTGTTCGGCACATGGATGCAGGCAACCGCACAAGGCTTTCTCGTCTTTGAACTTACACATTCCCCGGCTTATTTAGGGTATGTTGGCTTTGCTGCAGGTATACCTGTGTGGCTTTTTATGTTTTATGGTGGGGTTGTTGCTGACAGGTTTCCACGAAGGGATGTAATCATTTATGCGCAATCTTTAATGATGATTCTTGCATTTATATTGGCTATTCTTACTTTTACACACGTTGTCCATGCATGGCATATAATTGTTCTTGCTTTTTTTCTCGGATTAGCAAATGCTTTTGATGCGCCTGCAAGACAAGCGTTTCTTCTTGAACTTGTAGACAGAAGAACTTTGGTAAACGCAATTGCACTAAACTCAACAATGTTTAATGCCGCCAGGGCATTAGGTCCTGCAGCGGCTGGGATCGTTTATGCGTTGTTTGGTGCGGCATGGTGTTTTGTACTAAACGGATTGTCCTTTATAGGCGTTATTGTTGCCCTAGCTAAAATGGAATTAAAACCATTGCCGAAACAAATTCAAAAGCAGTCTGTGTTTTCAGAATTGAAAAAAGGGCTACAATACTCCATGTCCCAGCCGATGATAATGAATTTAATGTTTTTAGTATCAACTATTAGCCTTTTTGGAATTTCTTTTGTTACCTTAATTCCTGCCTGGGCAGTAAGTATTTTACATGGAAATGCTGCAACTAACGGTATTATGCAGTCGGCAAGAGGTTTTGGGGCACTGTTAACAGCCTTATTTATAGCATCGCTCGGAAGCTCAAAATATATTTATAAGCTTCTTACAATTGGTATATTAAGCCTGCCTGTGTTTTTATTACTATTTGCGTTGACATATTGGCTCCCGTTGTCGCTTCTTATGCTGGTAGGAAACGGTATTGCGCTTATATTAATATTTAATTTATCAAATGCAATAATCCAGAATATTGTGCCTGATTCTTTCCGCGGGAGAGTTATGAGCATTTATGCCTTTACCTCATTTGGATTTTTACCTTTGGGCTCATTAATTGTCGGTTTTTTAGCAGAGCGATTTAATGAACCCATAGCGGTTATTATTTGCTCTTTTATTACTTTATTTTTTTCTGTTCTGATTTTGATGAGGATCAGAAAAATAAAATTATAACCAGTTCTTTTATAATGAATAGTTATATTATTATTTGACAGTACCGAATTTTGATTATAATTTAACGCACAAAATTTTTACAGATAGAAATTACTATTTATGTCCAAATTTCTTCCATTAGGCGGCGCCGGTGAAATCGGTGCAAACAGTTATTATCTAAATTTTTCCGGTACGGGTGTCATCCTCGACTGTGGAGTGCACCCACAAAAAATGGGGCTGGAAGCTTTGCCTGTCTTTGATTTAATTAATGATTTACCCGTCGACTATGTGCTGATTTCACATGCTCATCAGGATCATCTTGGCTCGCTGCCTTATCTTGTAAAGAAGCATCCATATATTAGGATTATTTCTACTCCTCAAACCAGGGCGCTTGCAGAACTTACGCTTCATAATTCGGTAGCAATCCTAAAGCAGCAATTAAAGGAAGGAGATAAATTACAGGTATATACCCACGAAGAGATCGATTTATTAATACAATCAATTGAGTATAAAGCATATGGAGAGAATTTCTTTTTAAACGGGTATAATAACAGGAATACTAATCCGGTGACGGCTAAGTTTTACGATGCAGGACATATTCTCGGTTCTGCAGGAATTTATCTTGAGTATGGTAACGATATAATTTTTTATACAGGAGATATTAATCTTGACGGCCAAACTCTTCTTCCGGGCGCAGATCTTCCAAATTTTAAAATAAATACTTTAATACTTGAAACCACTTACGGTGGAACAGACTCCTCGACACTATTAAATTGGAATGAAGAATCACTTCGTTTTGCGTCCTCAATAAATAAAATAATTATTGCAGGCGGTTCAATATTGGTTCCTGTATTCTCGTTGGGGAAGATGCAGGAAGTATTAACAACTATCTGGAATTTAATGGAGAAAAAGAAAATTGTACAAACGGATATTTATACGGGCGGTTTAGCTGATAAAATAAGCCGGGTTTACGATTATAACCGATATGTGGTTAACAGGATTGATCCTGAATTTGAGATTAACAGTATTCCACAAAAGAATCTTTATGAAGTTGACATTGCTGAAAAATTTTTTAAGAGTCCATGTATTGTATTGGCGCCGAGCGGTATGATGATTGAAGGAACCGCATCATATATTTTGGCCAAACGCTGGCTGCGTCAAAAAAATTCTGCAATTTTTACGGTTGGTTATATGGAAGAAAATACTCCCGGATTTAAATTTGCTAATTCAAAAAAGGGAGATAAAATCCGGCTTAGTGATTTTGATGAGGAAGAAGTTGAATGTACGATAGAGCAATTCAGGTTTTCTTCTCATTCAAGAAGGGAAGAACTTCTTGCAATTGTAAAAAAATTAAAGCCGGTTAAAGTTGTTCTTGTGCATGGCAGCCCGGCTGGGATCGAATGGATCGGGGCTTCAATTCTGAAAGAATTCCGGAATGTGAAAGTTTTTCGGGCTGAACCCGGTAAAGAAATAATCCTTTAGAGTTATTAGAAAACTAAAATAAAACCCAAGCTTTAAAATAAGAAAAACATTACAAAACAAATACATAGTACCTGTAAAAAATATATATAAATTATTTTCTTAATCCCGAAGGGATGAAATATTTATAACAAATGGCAACCCGATAAAATCCATAAAATCCCGAAGGGATGATATAGTAACGGATAGGTGACATACCTGTCCGTCGCTAGGCGGATTTTGCCTCAATTGGTTCACAATGCCGCATTTGCCGATGTCCCTCAAAAAGTGTAATGTTGAAAGGTAGGAAAATGGTTAAAAATGATTGGAATACGGAGCTGTACGACGAAAAACATTCGTATGTTTTTAAATTCGGTGAAGACGTATTAAACTTATTAAGCGCCAAACCCGGAGAAGTAATTCTCGATCTGGGATGCGGGACAGGGCATTTAACAAAGTTAATTGCCGGATCCGGGGCTGTTATGTATGGAATTGACAGTTCTATTAAAATGATTGAACAGGCACGCTTAAAATATCCGGATATAAAATTTGAACTTATGGATGCGACAAATTTGACTTTTAAGAATAAGTTTGATGCGGTATTTTCAAATGCAGTATTGCACTGGATAACTGAGAAAGGAAAAGTTGCAGAATGTGTATATAACTGTTTAAAACGGGGAGGAAGATTTGTCGCTGAGTTTGGCGGCAAAGACAATGTTAAATGTATTGTTACGTCAATAAGAAAAATATTGGAGGGAAATGGATATCCTCAAAATACTGAATTCATTGATTGGTATTTTCCTTCAATTGGTGAATATTCATCTATTCTGGAAAAACACGGCTTCAGAGTAACTTCCGCTTTTCATTTTGACCGTGATACTTTTATGGACGAAGGAGTTGATATAATAAACTGGCTTGAAATGTTTGCAAAGCAGATTTTTGAAGGAATTAATACCGGCAAAAAAAGTGAACTTATCGGGCTGATTAAAGAAGACCTTAGTTCAACAAATAAAAAAGACGGCAAATGGTTTATTGATTATAAGCGTCTGAGAATTGCTGCCGTTAAAGAATAAATATATTATTTTAAATCAAGCTTCATCCGTAATGTTGTTCTGCTATATTTGAAATCGAAGCTTCCGGTGACATTTTTAAAACCTATTGACTCGTATAAACTTATGGCTGTTCGCAGTATGCTACTTGTTTCAAGAATAACAGATTTTGCTCCTTTGGAATAGGCAAAACCAATTACAGCTAAGGCGAGTTTCTTTCCCGCTTGTTTCCCTTGTGCTTTTTCAGTAACAGCCATTTTTGCGAGTTCGAATGAGTTTTTGTCAACTTTAATTGCCGCACAGGTTCCGACTATTTCATTATCAATGCGAGCAAAAAATATTTCGCCTCCTTTATTAATAATAACATCATCCGGATTTGATAATATTTTAATGTCTTCTTCCTCAACTTTAAAATATTTGTTCAGCCATTCATAATTAAGCTGTAAAAAGTTATTTTTATACCCTTGTGAATAACGCAAAATTTCTACTGAATCCAGGAGCCTTTTCTTATCCTTCTCCATTATTTGGTTATAAAAACTTTTAACTTCGAGAGTTCTTTCAAGAGAATCAACAAAATGAAGAATATCAAAGCCTGCAGATTTACCTAATTCCTTTACAGCTTCTTCAATATCGTTAGATAATGGTAAAATGGAATTTAAAATTTTTTTTCCTTTCCCTGTAAGTGAAACCATTCTTTTACGTTTATCTACGTTATCTCTTACCGTCTCAACTATATTATTCTCTACCATTTCATTAACAAGCTGAACGATTGCCGGATGAGTCAAATCCAGGGCTGAAGCTATTTCATTTATTGGTGCAAAACCTTGACTATTTAAATATTGACAAATTGCGAACCATTTTGGTTCAAATTCAATATTCAATTTCTTGTAAGCAAGAGAAATATCTTTATTCAGCTTTTGCCCCAGCCTTTTAATCCTAACCGGAATTGCCGTATCTCTAAACTGATTGATTGTGGATTTTGACATATTAAATAATTTAATTTATATAAATATTTACGTAATCATTAACGTAATATATTATATAATTAACAATTAATCAATGTTTTATTTATAAATTATTCCAAAATATTAAGTTATGCTTAGGATTCGTTATCCATTTCAGAGAGTAAATCTAAAATGTCTAACGGTTTGGTAGTAATTTGTAAGTGCCCTTCTTCGTCAATTGGCCATTGATCAAGCGAGCGGTCGGAGTAAAGCTCTATACCGTTGCCGTCAGGGTCTGCTACATAGACTGATTCAGATACCCCGTTATCAGAAGCGCCTTCAATAGGGTAATTAATCTCATATAGCCTTTTTAACATTCTCGCAAGTTCTTTCCTGTCAGGGAAAAGTATTGCAAAATGATAAAGTCCCGTATGCCCAGGCGGCGGCGGTGTAGCTTCTTTACCCTGCCATGTATTTAAGGCTATATGTTGATGATAACCGCCTGCAGATAAAAATACAGCAGAATTTTCATAAGTTGAAGTGATTTCAAAACCGAGAAGATCACGGTAAAATTTTAATGAACGATTAAGATCGGAAACGATTAAATGTACATGTCCTATCTTCACCTCGGGATGAATTTTGTTTTTTATGGGAGCCATTTTTCTATTAATATAAAATATTTTTAACTAACAAAAGTTACAATAATAAATAATTTGATTAAAATAAAATTGATGGGAAATATCCATATCAAATTTTACCAAGAAGATAGGCTTTTCGTTTATTTTCCGGAAATTTTTCTATTGCATACCGGAGCATCGTTCTCGGCATTTTTTTATACCTGCCTTTCAAAAAATTTTCTTCCGTTTTTAAGTTTCTTTTGCCAATTTCCCGAAGCATCCATCCGACCGCTTTATGAATTAAATCATTCTCATCATATAAAAGTTTTTCCGCGATAATCAATGCCGTATCAAACTGCTTCTCTTTAATAAATTGAAATGGAGCCAGCACAGAAATTCTTTTTTCCCAAAGATTTTTTGATAGAGCAAGCTTTTCAAGAATTTTTTTATTCTTATCAATTAAATATCCGCCGACAATTTGCGGCGCTGAAAGATCGACCAAATCCCAGTTATTTATATTTCTTGCGTTTTTAAGATAAAATTTATAAATCTTATCTCTATCTTCAGGCTTGCTTTTAGGAAAGCGGATAACAAGAATCATCAAGGCAGACATTCGCTCTTCATGTACCGGTGAAATAATTAATTGCTGAAGCTCGTCTAAAGTTAGATTCAAATGCTGTTTTGCCAGGCTTCTAAGGGTAGGAACTTTTATGCCCAGGAAGATGTCACCTTCGCCGTATTCACCGGGGCTTGTTTTAAAAAACCTTTGTAATACTTTTGCTTGTTCTTTATTGGCGCTTGCTTTAAGAGAAAATCGTAGTTCATTTAAACTCATAAATTATTTCCCTATTAAAAATAGTTGTTTAAAGATATTTGACTTATACATCATTAAAAATCATTTTATGAACAATATTGTTAATTTTTTCAGGTTGAAGCTTCAATAAGTTTTATAATGTTATTTCCAATCACAAATAAGGAATTCCATTCATACTAAATTATAATATCAATCAATAAATTGTAAGGAGAAGGACAATGAAAAGAATACTAATGTTTGTATTTACTATGACTATTGCTCTTTTTTTGATTAATTTCTCAAATGTTTCAGCAAAACAAAAAATGAGTAGTACTAAATATAAAGCCGAACTTGCTTCAAAAGGATTGGCGTCATACGGAAAAACAAAAGCCAGGGGACACGCAGAGTTTGATTTTAGCAAAGACGGTAAAGAATTAACATATAAACTATATGTTTATGGAATAGATAGTGTTTCGATGGCGCATATACATCATGGTCCGTTTGGTAAAGAAGGTCCAATTGTAGTATGGCTTTATAAAAAAGCTGTCACAGGTAAGTTTAGCGGCTTACTTTCTAAAGGAACAATAACAGATAAAGATACCAATCTCGACAGCCTTCGTACGTGGATGAATAACGGCGATACTTTTGTATTAGTCCATACGCAAAAATTTCCCAATGGAGAAATCGGCGGTAAAATTCAATAGAATTTTGTGATGCAGCATTTTTTACAATTTTTTTATGCTGCATCAATATTTTTCTACTTCTTTGTTACCTTCAAAATCCAGTCGCTTATCGTTTGAAGTGCAGTTGGTGAAATAGTCTCCTCAATTTTTATATATTCTGCCGGACTTCCTGTTTCTGCAGTTTGAAATAAGTGATTTAAACCAGGCAATTCTTTTATTTCAAAATTCTTATTCCCGCCTTTTTCCAATGCTTTCTTTATTACGGTGAGATTCTCGTTAGGCAGTACCTGCAAATCTTTAGAACCGTTTAATGCAAGAACAGGACACTTCACCTTTTCCAAGGCTGGAGTGGGATCATAGCTTATGAAATATCTGAACCAAGGACTCATTATTGATTTGAGTTCACCCTCAAATACGGCTTTAGGGTTACGAATTTCAGATTTTTCTTTTTCATCGAGACTGTTATAATGGTCATAGTAAATCTTTTTAAGTTCTTCAGCAATCTTAACACTGTCGCCTCCTGCTTTAATTGCATTGTACATCTTTTTATTTATTTCAGTACTCTCTTTTATTCTTTCTGCAGGATAACCTTCAGCTTTTGCCAGCGCTTCACTTTGCAGACATAAAAGTTCATCGCCGGGCAAACCTGGACCTGCCATTAAGACGATAAATGCAACTTCATTTGTTTCTGATGCAACAATAGGGGCAATTATACCCCCTTCACTATGACCAATAAGCCCAATATTATTTGCATTAATTTCTTTCCGGTTTTTTAAATATTCTATACCTGCCAAAACGTCGGTAGAAAAATCTTTAGTTGTTGATGCAGCAAAATTTCCGGTCGATTCGCCAATACCTCTTTTATCAACACGTAAAACAGCAATGCCTCTGCAGGTAAGATAATCAGCCAGAACAAGAAATGGTTTATGCCCTGAGAGTTCTTCATTGCGGTTGTTCGGGCCTGAACCTGAAATTAAAATTACCGCCGGAAAAGGTCCGCCGGATTCCGGCATTGTTAATATACCTCCGAGCTTAATCCCGGCTGTTTTATTATCATAAATTATATCTTCAACTTTATACGGGAATGGAAGCTTAGGCTCTTGAGGGCGCTTAATTTCTTCAACTTTATCAATTTTTTTTATTCCCAGCGGTACGTTTAATCCGCTTTGGTGCCAGTTTCCATCAAAAGAAATGCTGTCAGGATTATATTTCCCTTCATAGTAAGCGGAAATAATGTTAACCTCAAGCTTTAAATTACTGCCGTCAAAAATTACAGTGTCTACATGCAAGCCCTTGACTCCCTGATCCGGGCTGTCCATCTCGGCTTTTAAATAACCGTTTTCATTCACGGAAATTCTAAAAACTACCCGGAGCGCACCGCCGTTAAATTTTAACGTCCCCTGCCATATCCCTTTAATTTCAACATTGGAAATTAATGCACCTAAAGCGGGTTGAGAATATGAAATTAGACCGCAAACCAAAATAATAGAGCTTGTAAAAAATAATTTATAAAATGATTTCATATTAATTACCTCATTATGTACAACTTTTTATTACAATAGTTTGTTAAACAGGTTTTTGTTAAAAGAAAAATAAATATTAATTAAAAGGCTGTACTATAATAATTTATTTTTTAACTTCATTCCATATACTGAAAAATTTTTCTTTAAATGACAGTTACCATGCTTAATTTTCAAATTAATTATTCTTAATTTTAATATAGTTGATAATTAAAAATTTTAATAACTAAAGCATAAAAGGGCAATTCATGAAAAAATTAATTGCTTGTTTATTAACAACAGTTTTTATTCTATCTGCCTCCATGTCCTTTGGCCAGGATGAGAATAAGTCAAAGGGAATATTTGTAGAACCTAAAAATGAATTTTACGATGAAATCCTGAAAACTATCGGCGAATTTAAAAAGCAGGAAAAAACCGTAGATAAAACCTTCAAGATGGATTTTACCGGTGTGAATCTTCCAAACTCTTTGGATGAATTTAAATCATACTGGCATAATCCTCCTATTTCGCAGGGTGAGACCGGTACTTGCTGGGATTTCTCAACGACTTCTTTTTTTGAATCTGAAGTGTACCGTATTCATAAAAAACAGTTAAAGTTTTCAGAAATGTATACGGATTATTGGGAATATGCGGAAAAAGCAAAACGGTTTATTGAGGAAAGGGGAAATTCTGCTTTCGGTGAAGGCTCGGAAGCTAATGCCGTTCAAAAGATTTGGAAAAAGTACGGCGTTGCTCCCGAAGAGGCTTACACAGGAATGAAACCCGGGCAAATATTTCATGACCATAGCAAGATGTATGCAGAAATGAATGATTACCTGCAGAATATTAAGAAGTCAAATTCATGGAACGAAGAAGAGGCAATTTCCACAATAAAATCCATCATGAATCACTATATGGGTATGCCGCCGGAAAAATTTACTGTTGAGGGGAAAGAATATACACCTAAGGAATATTTTGAGAAAATTGTTGATTTGAATATGGATGATTATGTTGATATTTTCTCCCTGCTGGAAAAACCTTACTGGCAAAAGGTTGAATATACTGTTGAGGACAACTGGTGGCATAATAAAGATTATTACAACGTCCCGCTTGATGAATGGCTGAACGCTATTAAGAAAGCAGTGAGAAACGGTTATACTATGGCAATCGGCGGAGATGTTTCCGAGCCGGGTTACGAATCGCATGTGCAGGCTGCAATGATTCCAACTTTCGATATACCTTCTGCTTATATAGATGAAAATGCACGTGAGTTCCGTTTTAGTAATCATACAACCACCGATGACCACGGCATTCATCTTGTCGGCTATGAAAATAAAGATGGTAAAGATTGGTTCCTGATTAAAGATTCAGGTTCAGGTTCAAGGAATGCAAAGAACAAAGGATATTATTTTTATCATGAGGATTATGTTAAGTTAAAAATGATGGACTTTCTTATTCACAAGGATGCAGTCAAAGACTTGTTGAGTAAATTTAAAGATTAATTCACATAACATTTTCTTGAATGAATATTTCTTAATGTGTCTATGTGATCTTAGTGTCTAAGTGGTGAGCCTTCTATTTAAGGATAAATTTTACCACATAGACACTAGGACCACTTAGAATTACGAAGTTATTTTATCTTCTTGATCGATCTGTATAAACTCTATTGGCGCACCGTTGTCAACTATAAATGCGACTTTAACGCCTTTGGATGGAGAATTCGGTTGTATTATTACTTCTTTCCCTGCAAGTTCTTCTTCAAGATTATCTACTTTAAATGCTATATGAGGTATTGTCTTAACTAATTCAGGTAACGGTGAATCCGGCTCATACCTCATCCATTCAATTCCGTAGGGACTTCCCTCGAAACCGGAAACGTACATCTTAAATTCTTTAAGATATGTTTCGTTTTCCTTCTCTATCGAAGTCGGTATTCCCAAATGATGGTATTCTTTCATAATCTTTATTCCGCTAAATAATTTTTAAATCTTTTACTCTTTCAATCTTTAAATCTCTGCTTCTCCACCATCCGCAATCAGTGAAGTAAAATTTCAATAAATATAATCTATTTTGAATTTTGCAGAAAATCATTAAGTAATTCAAAGTATTTATCTTTTTCTTCAACGTAAGGATTATGCCCGCTCTTTTCGAACATTACAAATTTTGCCTGTGGAGCATATTCCTTATATTTAATTGAGAAACGCGGAATTGCTACACGGTCAAAACGGCCTTCAATAATTAACACAGGCATTGTTAAATTTTTCAGCTTTGTTCTGAAATCCAGCTTCGCTACATCACCGCCTATGATGAAGTCGCCGTCATAACCGACGATTGTATAATAGACCTTTGGATTGAAACCTGTATCATTTGTCATTTTATCTGCATTCGAGGCATCATAAAAATATAGCAGTCCCGATGGGACACTGTAAGCGGCTTGGTGTTCCGGTGCGCTTGAATTAAATCCTTCATCTCTAAGCTTCTCCAGTTTACTCCAAACTTCCGGATACTGATTTTTAATTTCATTATTTGAGTTATCATCATTTCCCTGCCACATTTCACCGCTGTAAAATGTATCGGATAGGATAAGCTTATCAACTGAATTTGGATATTCCAGCGCATAAGCCTGTGCGACCATTCCGCCGTATGAATGTCCGAGGACAGTCCATTTATCAAAGCCCAGCGTTTTGCGGAGTCCTTCAAGATCTTCCACGTCCCGTTTAAAAGAATATTCCGTGGAATCTTTTGCTCTGCCTGAATTACCTCTGCCTAATGCGTCGTAAAAAATTACTTTATGATTCTTTGCCAATTTATCAAACCAGGGAGTTAAGTAAAGATGGGAATTCCCAGGTCCGCCGGGTATTAAAACAATTGGATCGCCGCTGCCTTTCATTTCGTACCAAAGCTTAGCCCCGTTTACGTCTGCATAAGCATCGGTTAATATGCCGGAAGTTTGAGCAATAATTTCTAACTGTGAATTAAAAACTAAGAACGAAAGCAAAAAAATAGATGTAAGAATTTTCCTTTTTGCTTTATCTGTGGTAACCTTTTTCACAATCTTTTTCCCTCTATGAAAGAATAAAAAGAAAATTCCCGCAATCCATAAAATTGATGATACGGGGTTTAATGATTGAAATGTATCATTTATAAATGTTCCGGGATTCTGTGATGAATATTTTAACGCCGAAGCGTTATGAATAAATTCTAAAGTTGCGAAATTGTGCGTAATATTCCAGATTATATAAGGACTGAAAATAACAAATGCGATTATTCCCGTAAAATAAGGCCACGGGGTTCTCAAGTATTTCCTTTGTGGTGTAAGAATTAAGCCGATAAGTAGTCCGGCTCCGAACCAGAGCAGGCTGATTTTATTCAGCAAACCAAGGCCTAATACAATACCCAGCCAAACCCATAATTTTTTATCAACCTCGATACCCGTTTGAGAAGAATTAATTATTAGAACTACAATATAGTAAGCCAGCACCCAGAACAGCCAGTCAAATATGTTCATAGAATAAAATGTGCCGGTGCCAAGGAATATTGGCGCAAGGGCAACTGCAAGGCAGGCAAGGGTTAGTGCTGTATATCTTCCATTTAATCTCCGGGTGATTATTCCTGTAATAAATACAATAACCGCAGAAACAATTGCCGGCAGAAGCCTTAATGCAAAAATTGATTTGCCTAAAATTTTAATACTTAAAAACAATATATAAGCAGACAACGGCGGCTGATCAACATACCCTGCGGCAAGATGGTTGCTGCATGCGGTATAATAAAGTTCATCCCTGAAGTAGCCGTAACCTGCAAAAGCATTTGTATAAAGATGAAGCAGAAGCTCAAAGAGAGAGAAACCAAGTATCAGGTACAAACTATTCCGGTTAAATTTTTCTTTGCTTGTTATTGAATCCATTCTTGCTCCTTGTGCTGATTTTAACTTAAAGCTTTTTCTATACGGATATTTATCCTGCCTGTTAAATGTCATTTTGTATTAAACCATATA
>Ga0116130_1000226_pt1 | contig 36770 bp, 20 predicted proteins | sample June2015DPH_17_5_FD_89733 | JGI IMG/M metagenome (GOLD analysis project Ga0116130, IMG submission 89733) | Peatland microbial communities from SPRUCE experiment site at the Marcell Experimental Forest, Minnesota, USA - June2015DPH_17_40 | ecosystem: Environmental > Terrestrial > Soil > Wetlands...
CAGTTGTTCCTCCGTCGGCTCGAACGGCGTCCGGCAATTCTGGCAAATGGTCCGCACCAGCCGCTGCGCCAGCACGGCCATCAGCGTCGAAGAAATCAAAAATGGCTCAACGCCCATGTCAATCATACGCGTAATCGCGCCCGTCGCGTCATTGGTGTGGAGCGTGCTCAGGACCAGGTGGCCGGTCAGCGACGCCTGAATGGAAATTTGCGCGGTTTCCAAATCGCGCATTTCGCCCACCATGATGATGTCCGGGTCCTGGCGCAAAAACGCCCGCAGCGCCTTGCCAAAGGTCATCCCCACCGGCTCGTTGATGGCGACCTGCATGATGCCTTCGATGTCGTATTCGACCGGGTCCTCGGCGGTGAGCAATTTGGAATCAATCGTGTTGACCCGCCGCATGCAGGAATAAAGCGTCGTCGTCTTGCCCGAGCCGGTAGGCCCCGTCACGAGCATGATTCCGTTGGGCCGCAGAATCACCTCGGCCACATAATCATGCAGGTATTTGGGAAATCCCAGCGTGTCGAGGTCAAGATTGACCGACGCGCGGTCGAGCACGCGCAACACGACGGATTCGCCGAACTGCGTCGGCAGCGTGGACACGCGGAGGTCAACCGTGCGGTTGGCCACGTTATAACTGATGCGACCGTCCTGCGGCAGCCGCCGCTCGGAAATGTTCAGGTTCGACATGACTTTGATGCGCGAAATCACCGACAGCGCCAGGTACTTCGGCGGCGGCGCCATTTCGTAAAGCGCGCCGTCCACGCGGTAACGGATGCGAAATTCGTCTTCAAACGGTTCGAAATGAATGTCGCTCGCGCGGTCCTGGATGGCCTGAAACAAGACCAGGTCCACGAACTTCACGATGGGCGCCTGGTTGGCCAGACTTTCGGCCTGTTTGGCGTCATCCAGCGCGCTCGCCTCGATGACGGCGCGCTCCATTTCCTTGTCGGAACCGAGTTCCTTGAGGATTTGCGAAATATCCCCGGCTTCCTCCTGGCCGTAGCAACGGTCAAGCGCCTTTTCAATTTCGGCGGGATCGGCCACGACTACCTGCACGTCGCGTTTGCAGGCAAAACCGACTTCATCCGCGTGCGCCGGATCGAGCGGATCGGCCAGCGCGACCTGCAACATCCCATGGTTCAACGCCACCGGCACGCAATGATACATCCGCGCGACATTGACTGGAATCATTTTCAAAAGGTCAGGCGAAAGTTCATGGTCGCGCAGGGAAACGACCTCCGTGCCCAGATTGCCGGCCATCACATGCAGGATGTCGTTGGCCTTCATGATCCCGAAATCCTGCAGGAGCTGGAACACCGGCGTGCCGCTGCGCTTGAGTTCGGCGGTGACTTCCTCGTATTGCAGGTCGTCGATCAGCCCCTGGTTTTTGATGAGGGACAGCAATGGGTTTGAAAGCTCTTCCGCCATGTTACCAAATCATCCTTTGGGCCCGGCCTGGGCCAGTTCCATTTCCTGCAATTTCTGCAGCACCGTCGTCGGGTCTTGCGACTTGGTGATCACTTCTTCGCGCGCAATCATGCCTTGCTGGTATCGATCAATCAGAAAACTGTCGAGCGTCACCATGCCGTATTTCGCGCCGGTTTGAATGTCCGAATTAAGGCGGAACGTTTTGTTGTCCCGAATCAACGCGGCAATGGACGGGGTGTTGACCATGATTTCAAAGACCGCCACGCGGCCCGGCTTGTCAACGCGCGGAATCAACAGTTGTGAAATCACGGCTTGCAGCACGGTGGAAAGCTGGATGCGAATTTGCTCCTGCTGATTGTTCGGAAAGGCGTTGACAATACGGTCAACCGTCTTGGCCGCGCCCGTCGTGTGCAGCGTGCCGAAGACCAGGTGACCCGTTTCCGCCGCGGTGATCGCCGCGTCAATCGTTTCCAGGTCGCGCATTTCTCCCACGAGAACCACGTCCGGGTCCATGCGCAGCGCGCGGCGCAATCCTTCGGCAAAATTCGGCACATCCACGCCGATTTCGCGCTGCGTGACCAGCGCTCTTTTGTGTTTGTGGTAATACTCAATCGGGTCTTCGATGGTGATAATGTGCGCCTCTTCGCGTTCCTCGTTGATGATGTTGATCATCGAAGCGAGCGTGGTCGTCTTGCCGCAACCGGTGGGTCCCGTTACCAGCACCAAACCGCGCGGTTTATAGAGCAGTTCCTTTGAGCTCGGCGGAATGCCGATTTCCTCCATCGTCAGCAATTTGCTCGGAATCTGCCGGAGCACGATGCCGAAGTTGCCCTTCTCCTTGAACACGCTCACGCGGAACCGCGCCGCGTCGCCAAAGGCAAACCCGAAGTCCGCCCCGCCGCGCTCGCGCGTGCTCTGAATGTTCTCCTCCGACGTGATGCTGCGCATCAACTCCTCGGAATCCTCCGGTTTGAGCACCGGGCCTTCCACGCGGTGCAAAATGCCATGCACGCGAATGGTCGGCGGCGCGGCCACGCGAATATGCAGGTCGGACGCCCCCTCGGCCACCACCAACTGCAACAAATCAGACATCGAGTATGACATAATTTTCCTGGAGGTTATGCTTCGTCGCCGAGGGTCGAGCGGATGACCTCCTCCGCCGTCGTCAGCCCGGCAAGCACCTTGCGGATGCCGTCCTCGCGCAGGGTGCGCATGCCCATTTCGCGGGCGCGCGCGCGCAAAACCGACGCGGTCGCCTTGTCGTAAATCAACTTCCGCGTTTCATCGTCAATGACGAATATTTCAAAGATGCCGAAGCGGCTGCGGTAACCCGTGTTCCCGCAATCGTTGCAGCCGCGGCCCTTCTGGAGCGTGGCACTCTGCAACTGTTCCGGGGCCAGGCTCAAGGCGCGCATCTCCGCGTCCGTGGGCTGATACGGCTGCGTGCACGTTTTGCAGACTTTGCGCACCAGCCGCTGCGCCATGAGGCAGCGCGTGGAAGATGCGACCAAAAAGGGCTTCACGCCAATATCCATGAGACGCGTGACGGCGCTCGGCGCGTCGTTCGTGTGCAGCGTGGAGAAAACCAGATGGCCGGTAAGCGACGCGTTGATGGCGATGGTCGCGGTTTCCAGGTCGCGAATTTCACCGATCATCACGATGTTCGGCGCCTGGCGGAGAATCGAGCGCAAGGCCGAGGCAAACGTCAGCCCCACCATTTCGTTCACCTGCACCTGGTTGATGCCGGCCAGAATATATTCCACCGGGTCTTCGACGGTGATGATTTTTCGGTCCGGCCGGTTGATGAAGTTCAAACAGGAATAAAGCGTCGTGGTTTTACCTGAACCCGTCGGGCCGGTGACGAGCAAAATGCCATCGGGCAAACCGATGATCCGCTCGAACGTCTGCTGGTCGTCCGTGAAAAACCCGAGTTGCGGCAGCCCCAGCTTCAACCCTTCCTTGTCCAAAATACGCATCACGATGCTTTCGCCATGATACGTCGGCAGGCAGGACACGCGGAGATCAATCAACTTGGCGCCCACCTTTGACTGGATGCGTCCGTCCTGGGGAATGCGATGTTCGGAGATGGACATGTTGGACTGAATCTTCAGCCGGGTGATGATGGACGCCTGCAACCGTTTCGGCGGCGCCTTCATCTCCTGCATGATGCCGTCAATGCGGTAGCGCAGACGAAACCGCTAGGCCAGCGGCTCCAGATGAATGTCCGATGCCCGCATCTTGAAGGCGTCCACGATGATCTGGTTCACCAGCCGGATCAGCGGCGCGTCCGCGTCCACCAACCCACCGTCATCCGCGCCGGGCAGGGTGGCTTCAACGTGATCCTCCGTCAGCTCCTGAATGACATCCTTGAAACGGCTGTCCTCGGCAATGCCCCTTTTTTCCCCACCGTAATATTTGTTGAGCGCGGATTCAATGTCCGGCTCCGACGCCACGCGCAGCTCGATTTCCGCGTTGAGCAAATGCGTCAGCGTGTCAATCGTATTCAGGTCGGACGGGTCGGCAATGGCAACGGCAACCTTGCCCTCGGTTTTGAAGACGGGAACGACGCGGTATTTTTTGGCGATGTGGCGCGGAATGATGGCGATGACGTCGTCGGGAATTTGTATTCCGCCCAGTTGAACAACTTCCGCGCCGAATTGCGCAGCCTTGGCCTGGGTCACGTCCGCCGGGCGAATGAGCTTGTTGGCCAGCATCAAATCCACCACGCCCACGCCTGATGCCTTGGCTTCGGCGCGCGTCTCGGCGACCTGCTCGGCGGTTACAAAGCCGAGGTCCACCAATGTATCCACCAGATAATCGTCTTGTTCTGCCACGATGTTTTTGCATCACACGGTATCACAACCCGCCGCGGTATGCTCGTAGAAGTTATTCAGCCGGGGTGTGCCCTGTCAATGCCGACCCCTGATTCTTTATTGAAATTTTAGCAACTTTTTTTGACGCCGGCGCCGGTGGTTTGCTGTTGCCATATCCCCGCCGGTCAAATAAGTGTGTCGCCATGGAAACCGCCTTCTCCGGTTGTCGTTTTTTTGCCGGTGTGTTCACCGCCATTTTCAGTCTCAATTTGCTGGCGGCCGGCCCGCCGCCGCAGGATTACCCCATCCGGCCCGTGCCGTTCACCGCCGTCCATCTCAACGACGCTTTTTGGGCGCCCCGCCTCGAAACCAACCGCGCCGTCACCATTCCCCATGCCTTTGGACAGTGCCAGGCGTCCGGGCGCATGGACAATTTTGAACGCGCGGCGGCCGTGTTGCGCGGCGAGAACCTTGAGAACCGCAAACCGCCGGGATTTCCATTCGACGACACCGACCCTTACAAGGTCCTCGAAGGCGCCTCCTACGCGCTGGCAGTCCACCCTGATCCCCAAATGTCGGCCTATCTCGACTCGCTTATCGCCAAGTTTGCCGCCGCCCAGGAACCGGACGGTTATCTTTACACCACCCGCACCATTGATCCCACACATCCGCACCCCTGGGCCGGCACGAACCGGTGGGTGAATGACCCCGAGTCAAGCCACGAACTTTACAACGCCGGACATCTGTTTGAAGCCGCCGCCGCGCATTACCAGGCCACCGGCAAAACCAACCTGCTCAACCTCGCGCTCAAGGAAGCCGATTTGCTCTGCCAAACCTTCGGCCCGGACACCAACCAATTGCATCTCTGGCCCGGACACGAAATCGTCGAAATGGGCCTCGCCCGGCTTTATCGCGTCACCGGCAACCCGCGTTACCTCAACCTCGCGAAATATTTCATCGACGTGCGCGGCACCCGGCCGGGCGGCGACGACTACCATCAATCGCGCATCCCGCCAGTGGACCAGACCGAGGCCATCGGTCACGCCGTGCGCGCCGGTTATCTTTACAGCGGCATGGCCGACACCGCGGCCCTGACCGGCGACCCGCAGTACGTCCGGGCGATCGATACGATCTGGGAAAACGCGGTGGGCAAAAAACTTTACCTCACCGGCGGCATTGGTTCGCGCGCGCAAGGCGAAGCCTTTGGTGACAACTATGAATTGCCCAACCTCACCGCCTACAACGAAACCTGCGCGGCGGTGGCCAACGTTTTCTGGAACGAGCGCCTCTTTCTGCTGCACGGCGATGCCAAATACGTGGACGTGTTGGAACGCACGCTTTACAACGGGCTCCTCTCCGGCGTCTCGCTCGACGGCACGAAATTCTTTTACCCCAACCCGCTCGAATCCGACGGCTCACACCAGCGCCGACCGTGGTTCGGCTGTGCCTGCTGCCCGGGCAATATCACGCGTTTCCTGCCGTCGGTGCCCGGCTACGTTTACGCGCAAGCGGGCGACACCCTTTACGTCAACCTCTACGCCGGCAGCACGGCCGACTTCAAATTGCGGAACGGGCGCGCGGTCAAAATCACGCAGGAGACCCGGTACCCTTGGGACGGCGCGGTCAAAATGACCGTCCAATTGGACTGGCAGAAAAGCGCGAAGTTCACCCTCAACGTCCGCATCCCCGGCTGGGCGCGCAACGAAGCGGTGCCGGGCGGTCTCTACATATTTTGCGATTCGGTGAACGAACCGGTCACCCTCACCGTCAATGGCCGGGAAATGCCGACCAGGCTCGACCAGGGCTACGTGAGCCTGGATCGCGCGTGGAAGTCCGGCGACGTGATTGAACTTGATCTGCCCATGCGCATCCGGCATGTGGCGGCCAGTGAAAATGTCCCGGCCGACCGCGGCCGGGTCGCCTTGCAGCGCGGGCCGATCGTGTTTTGCGCCGAGTGGCCCGACACCCCGAACGGCAAGGTGCGCAAACTGTTGTTGCCCGACGACCAGCCGCTCACCACCCGGTTCGACCCAGCATTGCTCAACGGCGTCCAGGTCATCGAAGGCAAGGGCTACAACGTGGCCACCAACGAATTCGGAAAAACCTTCAAACGCCTGCAGGAATTCAAAGCCATCCCGTATTTTGCCTGGGCGAACCGCGGGCCGGGCGAAATGATCGTCTGGATCGCCAATTCGGAGAGCGCCCTGCACGCGCCATGACGGAACGCGGCGGCGGCCAAAGCCCCGGTCGCACGCCGTTAATTTTGACGACAGATTTTGGCATTGCCTTTGCGGGTTTGATACTTAACTTCGTCGGCTATGAAAGCCACCGCCTTTTTCCGCCTTTCCCTGGTCACCGCGCTTTTCGCAACTCTGACTGCCGGCCTTTTTGCCGCCGACACCAACTCGGCGCCGCGCGAACGCCGGTTGCTCGACTTCGGCTGGAAATTTCACCTTGGCAACGAGTGGGGCTTCGCCTACGGCCTGGACAAGGCCGGCACCGGCAGCGGCCCCGCCAGCAAATCGTACAGCGACGCGAGCTGGCGCACGGTGAACCTGCCGCACGACTGGGCGGTCGAACTGCCCTTCGACCCGGGCGCCAACGACAGCCACGGGTTCAAACCGGTTGGCCCCGGCTTCGCCCGCAACAACGTCGCGTGGTATCGCCGCACGTTTGATCTGCCGGAGTCCGACGCCGGCAAACGCATCTGGCTGGAGTTCGACGGCGTGTTCCGCGACGCGGAAGTGTTCGTCAACGGCTGGTTCGTCGGCCATCACGAAAGCGGTTACAGCAGCTTCCGCTACGACATCACCGACCTGGCCAATGTCGGCGGCAAAAACGTCGTCGCGGTGAAGGTGGACGCGTCGCGATTCGAGGGCTGGTTCTACGAAGGCGCCGGCATTTACCGCCACGTCTGGCTGGTGACCACCGTACCGCTCGCCATCGCCCCGGATGGAATTTTTGTTTACAGCAAATTCAAGAACAACGTGCCTGCCGGCCCGGCGGAAATTCACGTTCAAACCCGGTTGTTGAATTCCCAGACCAACGCCGTCCACGCCGTGGTAAAATGCGAAATCATCGCGCCCGGCGGAAAATCCGTGGTGAAGTTCAAGAAGCCGGAAACTGTAAACGGCGCGGCGCACCGGGAGGTGAACCTCGACACCAAGGTTTCCAGCCCCGTGCTGTGGTCGCCCGAATCGCCCTCGCTGTACCAGCTCGTCACCACCGTCGAAAGCAACGGAAAGGTTGTTGACCGCCAGGAAACGCCGTTCGGCATCCGCACTGTCGCGTTCGACGTGGAAAAAGGATTTCTGCTGAACGGCAAGCCGTACGAACTCAAGGGCACGTGCAATCACCAGGACCATGCGGGCGTCGGCGCGGCGCTGCCGGATGCCCTGCAGTATTTCCGCGTTGCGAAACTCAAGGAAATGGGTTGCAACGCGTATCGCACGTCGCACAACCCGCCCACACCGGAGTTGCTCGAGGCCTGCGACCGCCTCGGCCTGCTGGTCATGGATGAAAGCCGCCTGCTCGGCAGCGACGAGGAAAATCTGCGCCGCTGGGAAGGCCAGATCCGGCGCGACCGGAACCATCCCAGCGTCGCCATCTGGTCCATCGCCAACGAGGAATTCCGGGTGCAAGGCACTCCCACCGGCAAACAGGTCGCCCAAACGATGCAGAATTTGGTCAAGCAGCTCGACCCGACGCGACCGGTGACCTATGCCGCGCCGGTCGGCAATGAATTCGAGGGCATCAATTCCATCATCGAAGTCCGCGGCTGGAATTATCATATCGGCACGAACGACATGGACGCCTATCACGCGGCACATCCGGCCCAGCCCAACGTCGGCACGGAACAGGCCAGCACCGTGAGCACCCGCGGCATTTACGGAAACGACAAAATCCGCGGTTACGTGAGCGCCTACGACGCCAACGCGCCAGAGTGGGCAAACCGCGCCGAGGCGTGGTGGAGTTTCTTCGCTCCGCGTCCGTGGCTCTCCGGCGGGTTCATCTGGACGGGCTTCGATTATCGCGGCGAGCCGACGCCCTACGGCTGGCCGTGCATCAACTCGCACTTCGGCGTGATGGACACCTGCGGTTTCCCGAAGGACAACTTTTATTATTACCAGTCGTGGTGGACGGACAAACCCGTTTTGCATCTGTTGCCGCATTGGAACTGGCCGGGCAAGGAAGGCCAGGCCATTGACGTTTGGTGCTACAGCAACTGCCGGGAAGTTGAATTGTTCCTCAACGGCCAAAGCCTCGGTCGGAAAACGATGGAACCAAATTCGCATCTGGCCTGGATGGTGAAATACGCGCCCGGTGTGCTCTCGGCCAAAGGTTACAACGGCGGCAAAGTTATTGCCGAAACAAAAATTGAAACGACCGGCGAACCCGTTGCCGTCCAACTGACCCCCGACCGCTCCACCCTCAACGCCGACGGTGAGGACGTGAGTGTGTTCACGGTTTCCGCGACCGATGCGCAAGGCCGCGTCGTGCCAGTGGCAACAAACCTGGTTCGTTTTGAATTGAACGGTCCGGGAAAAATCCTGGGCGTGGGCAATGGCGATCCAAGCTGTCACGAACCGGACGTGTTTTTATCGCAACCGATCATGCGCACCGTCCCGTTGAATGACGGCTGGCGCTGGAAAAAAACGTCCAACGTGTATGACTCAAAGCTCGCCGAATTCAAACCGAATTTTGACGATTCCGCCTGGGAGACGGCAAACCCTCAATCCGACAGCGGCCCGCTGGGAGAGCGCGACCAGGCGGTTTTCCGCGTGAAAATCCAGGTGACGGAGTCGGACCTTGCCGCCCGGGCGGTGGAATTGCGCTGCGGCATGATTGACGAGGATGGCTGGGTTTATGTGAACGGCAAGCAGATCGGCGAATCGCATGACTGGCAGTCGCCCGCCGTCTTTGATTTGAAGCCGTTCCTGCATCCGGGCGAAAACACCATCGCCGTGGCGGTGGCGAACTGGAACGGAGCGGGCGGACTCAACAAGGGTGTGACGCTGGAATTTCAGGAAAAGTCCATTGCGCCGGCATGGCAACGCAGCGTGTTCAACGGCCTCGCGCAAATCATTGTGCAATCCACGAAGGAATCCGGCGCCATCAGACTGACCGCCAGTGCGGACGGTTTGTCGCCGGCCACCGTGTCCGTGCCATCGCAGCCCTGCACGTCCCGGCCGGCGGCGCCTTAAAAAATACCGGCGCGCTGAAAACCCGCGCAAATTTCTTTACGGGTTATACAAAACTTTGTCGCATATGCGACAAAGTTTTGTCATGACGTGGATGGATTAAAGGTGCGCAATTGTCGTCCGGCTTCCCGGAGCACCTTGATCCGCCGGCGCCACACCTGTTGCCCCAAGTAACCGGGCGGCAGGATTCGTTCCGGCAGGAGCGGATCACATGTCACCGCGTCCAGCCACGCTTCGCGCTCCGCTGCTGCCCAACACCGTAACGCCTTGGCCGCCGCTTCGTTTCCAAGCGCCCCGCCCGGCCGCTCGCCAAGGATTTTCAAATGCCGGGCATAACGGTGATTGATTTGTTCGAAGTCCCAGGCCCCCGCGACGATTTCAGCGTCGGATTCCCCCGCGCACGGTCGCGCCTCCAACAGGATGAGTGATTCCACATTGATTTTACCGCCTACGAGGACACGTTTTTCTTCCTCCAGCGAATCAGGTGTAATCCAGACGCTGTTTTGCAAATAGCCGAAGCCTTTATCGTGGAGATAGCGTCGTAATTGTGCGCGCTGTGAATTTTGTGTGGTTGGAACATCGAACAGCACGAGCCGCCAGCGACCGTCCCATTCGCGCGCCCATCCAGCCTGTGGGTCACGTCCGCCCATCGCGTGCAGGCGCCCCTGCCAGGTAAGCCGATACGTACGGTCATCAAGCGCAGCAGGATCACGCTCGACCAGTTGCTGCGTCTCCAGCGTGGCCACCTGCCGCAGCAGGTTGTTGCGATAGGCCCAACTCTCGTAGGAGTCCGTGAGGTTGCGGAACGTGGGCCGGGCCAACATTTCGACGGACCAGAGGAGGAAATTTAGAAATTCTTCCGTTTGAGGTTTCATGGCGGGATATTGGCAAGAGCAGGCAAGTAATGCCATACAAAACTTTGTCGCATATGCGACAAAGTTTTGTAATGGCTGACACACCATCGTATGACAAAAACATGTTGGCGCGCATCATTCCTGCCGTGTAATTTGGGCTCATGCAATGGACGATTCTTTGCGCGCTGGCAGGTTTCACCGTCTGCCTTTCAACCAGCATCGCCTTCGCCGACGAGGAAAACTGTGTGGCCTGCGACCGGAAGGTCCTGGTCAGCGGCCAGTTCGAACACGGCCGGGGACATGAAAGTCTGGCAATTACCGGCGCACCGAAACGCGGCGAGGAAGCGTTCCGCGAGGAAATTTACGGAACCAATTTCACCGTGTCCGTCCCCAATCTGCCGGCGGGCAAATACACTGTCCTCGTCGGGCTTGTAGAAATCGTTTTCACCAACGCCGGCCAGCGCGTGTTCGACATCACCTGCGGCAGCCAGACGCTTGCGCACAACCTCGACGTTTTCACCGCCGCCGGCGGCGCGGGCCGGGTCCTGCTGCTGACCAACCGGATTGATTTTCCCGGGGATGCCGCGCACGGGCCATTCACGCTCACCTTCACCGGGCACACCAACGCGGCCAAGCTGAACACGTTCGAACTTAAGGATGCCTCCGGCCTGTCCCTCATTTCGATGTCGGCGGCGGATTTGATCAACGCTGAAGACGCCGCCGCGTTGCAACCGCCCGTCGTCACCGGACCGGAAATCTGGAAGGACGCCGCGCAGCCTGTCGCCGCGCGCGTGGAGGACCTGGTGCGCCGCTTGTCGCTTGCCGAAAAAGTGCAGCAGATGCGGAACACGGCCCCGGCCATTCCGCGGCTGGTCATTCCCGCCTACGATTATTGGAATGAATGCCTTCACGGCGTCGCGCGGGCCGGCGTCGCCACGGTTTTCCCCCAGGCCATCGGCATGGCCGCCACGTGGGACACCCCGCTCCTGCGTGAAACCGCCGGGGTCATCGCCACCGAAGCCCGCGCCAAGCACAATGACTACGTTGCCAGACACAACGGCGACAGCGCGCGCTATTACGGTCTCACGTTCTGGACGCCAAACATCAATCTCTTCCGCGACCCACGCTGGGGCCGCGGCCAGGAAACCTACGGCGAAGACCCGTTTCTCACCGCCCGGCTCGGTGTGGCGTTCATTCGCGGGCTGCAGGGCGACGATCCGAAATACGTGAAGGCCATGGCCGGCGCGAAACATTTTGCCGTCCACAGCGGGCCGGAACCGGAACGCCACCGTTTTGACGCGACGCCGTCCGAATGCGATTTTTACGAGACGTATCTGCCGCAATTCGAGGCCGCTGTCCGCGAGGGCCACGTCGGCGCGGTGATGGGCGCCTACAATTCCGTCTATGGCCGGCCGGCCTGCGCGAACCCGTTGCTGCTCACGGAACTTCTGCGGAAACAGTGGGGTTTTGACGGCCATGTCGTTTCCGATTGCGGTGCGATTTATGACATCTATGCGAATCATAAATTCACGGCCACGCCAGCGGAGGCCGCAGCCGCGGCGGTCAAGGCCGGTGACGACCTTTGCTGCGGCAGGGATTACAACTCGCTGGTGCGCGCAGTTAAAAAGGGTTTGATTTCGGAAGCGGAAATCAACACTGCGGTCGGTCGCGTGCTGGAAGCGCGGTTCCGGCTGGGACTGTTTGACCCGCCGGCCATGGTGCCGTACGCGCGAATTCCCATCACGCAAAACGACACACCCGCCCACGAGGCGCTGGCGCTGAAGATGGCGCGCGAATCCATCGTGCTCCTGAAAAATGACCGCCTGCTGCCACTCGACCGCACGAAAATCAAACGCATTGCTGTCATCGGCGCCAACGCGGATTCCGTGGTGGTGCTGCTCGGCAATTACAACGGCACCCCGGCCCGGCCGGTGACCATTCTCGACGGCATCAAAAGTGTCGCCGGCACGAACGTCGAGGTGGTTTACGAACCGGCTTGTCCGCTGGCGTTGAGCCGGGACGCGATGGACAAGCCCGACACCAAGTTATGGACCAAGGCCATCGCCGCCGCGTGGATGTCGGACGTGATTATTTACGTCGGCGGCATCAGTTCCCAGCTCGAAGGCGAGGAAATGAAGGTGGACTACGACGGCTTCAGCGGCGGCGACCGCACGGAGATTGAACTGCCGGCGGTGCAAAACGAACTGCTCGAGGCGTTGCAGGCCATCGGCAAGCCCGTCGTGTTCGTCAATTGCAGCGGCAGCGCCATCGCCATGCCGGGAGCCACCAACCTCACGGCGATTTTGCAGGCGTGGTATCCGGGCGAACAAGGCGGACGCGCCGTGGCCGACGTGCTGTTCGGCGATGTGAATCCCGCCGGACGTTTGCCGGTCACTTTTTACCGCGCCACCGCCGACCTGCCGGCCTTTGACAATTATTCGATGTCCAACCGCACCTACCGTTATTTCAACGGCCGGCCGGACTTCGCCTTTGGCCACGGTTTAAGTTACACCAAATTCGATTACAACAGCCCGAAGCTCAACGGGACAAATTTCACGGCGAACGACATGATCAAACTCACGTTTTCGCTGCTGAACGCCGGCGCGTGGGACGGCGATGAGGTGGCGCAGGTTTATTTCCGGCACGTGAATTCTGCCCAATCCCAGCCCCGGCTCGCGTTGTGCGGCTTTGTGCGGATTCATTTGCAGGCCAACCAGGGGGGCAGAATCACCATGGACATTCCGGCGGAACAGTTCCGCAGTTGGGACCCGGCCAAAAAGCAATACACCGTCGAGCCTGGCGACTATGTATTGCTTGTTGGCGCAGCGTCCGATGACATCCGCCTGCGCCTGCCGCTGAAAATCACCGCCGCAAAATGACCGGGGCGGCTTGACCCTGTCATCGTTTGGAGTTCCGCGTTCACGCGGTAAAGCTTGTTTCTCCACCCGACCGCCTGAAGGCGGAACTCCAAACGGATCGTGTCCCGTTGTTTGCAGACGGCGTCGGATTACATCGCGCCATGACCCGACGCTGCAAAAAACCTCGCCCCCGGAAACAGAACTGAGAGGATGTCTCGCATGAGCCGCATTTTCAAAAAATTCATGCCGGCCGTCTGCGTGTTGTTTTTTTCCATTTTAACCCAGGTCCACGGCGCTTCCGGCGGAACCACGAATTTCCTTCCGGCCTTCACCGGGGAATTTTCAGGCGAGGCCCCACCACCGGCGGAACCGTTGAGTCTGTGGTACCGCCAACCCGCGACCAATTGGGTCGGTGCGCTGCCCGTTGGCAACGGACGGCTCGGTGCGATGGTTTTCGGCGGCATCGCCCGCGAGAAACTTCAACTCAACGAAGACACGCTCTGGGCCGGCGGGCCGTATGACCCGGACAACACCAACGCGCTCGCGGCACTGCCGGAAGTGCGCCGGTTGATTTTCGACGGCAAATACGCCGAGGCGCAAAAATTGGCGGGCCAAAAAATGATGGCCAGGCCGCTCAAGCAGATGCCCTATGAAACGGTCGGGGATTTGTTCCTTGAATTTCCAGCCGCTGCGCCCGTGGAAAATTACCGCCGTGATTTGAATCTCGACACCGCCGTCGCCAGCGTCACTTACACCAGCGGTGGCGTGAAATTCACACGTGAACTTTTCTCCAGCCCGGTGGACCAGGTCATCGTCGTGCGGCTGACGGCAGACAAGCCCGGCCAGATTACTTTCACCGCCGGAATGGATACGCCACAACGAGCCACGATTGAAGCCGAAGACGGCGATACGCTGGTGATGAGTGGCACCAATGGCAGTTCAAGTGGCATCAAGGGCGCGCTGAAACTCCAAGCCCGCGTTCGCGTGCTGCCAATTCATGGAAAAATATCGGCGGACGCGGACAAAATTTCCGTCACCAAGGCTGATTCCGCCACGCTGCTCGTCGCCGCTGCCACGAGCTACAAGAATTACAAGGACGTGAGCGGCGATCCCGAAGTCATCGTCAAAAAACAAATTAGCGCCGCCGGTAAAAAATCCTTCGACGATTTGCTCAAGGCGCATGTCGCGGAACATCAAAAACTTTTTCGACGGGTCGCATTAAACCTCGGGGAAACGGACGCGATGCAGTTGCCGACGGACGAGCGGATTGCGCATTTTAACGACGGTAACGACCCGCAGCTCGCCGCGTTGTATTTCCAATTCGCGCGATATCTGCTGATTTGCAGTTCGCGGCCCGGCGGCCAGCCCGCAAACTTGCAGGGTCTCTGGAACGGTTCCATGACGCCGCAGTGGGACAGCAAATACACCATTAACATCAACACCGAGATGAATTACTGGCCCGCCGAGCCGGGCAACCTGAGCGAATGTGTCCAGCCGCTCACCGCGATGGTGATGGACCTCACGCAAACCGGCGCGCACACGGCCAGGGTGATGTATGGCGCACGCGGCTGGGTGGTCCATCACAACACGGATTTGTGGCGCGCCACCGCGCCGATTGACGGCCCGCAATATGGCCTGTGGCCGATGGGCGGCGTGTGGCTCCTGCAAAACCTTTGGGAACACTATCAATTCACCGGCGACAAAAAGTTCCTGAAAAATATTTATCCGGCCATGCAGGGTTCGGCGCAATTCTTCCTCGACACGCTCGTCGAGGAACCCACCCACCACTGGCTCGTCACCTGCCCGTCGCTGTCGCCGGAAAACCCGCACACCAACAACGTGAGCCTTTGCGCCGGGCCGGCGATGGACCTGGAAATTTTGCGCGACCTTTTCGCGAATTGCATTCAAGCCTCGGAAATTCTTGGCCGGGACAAAAATTTCCGCCAACAACTCGCCGCCACGCGCGCCCGGCTCGCGCCGCTGCAAATTGGCTCCTCCGGACAACTACAGGAATGGCTGGAAGACTGGGACACGAATGCGCCGGACATCCATCACCGCCACGTCTCGCACCTCTACGGTTTGTTTCCCAGCGACCAGATTGATTTTTACACCATGCCCGAACTGGCCGCCGCGGCGAAGAAATCGCTGGAGATACGCGGCGACAAGGCGACCGGCTGGGCGACGGCCTGGCGCATCAATCTTTGGGCGCGCCTGCACGACGGCGATCGCACCTACGGCATTTTGAAATTTCTGTTGAGTCCGGAGTTCACCTACCCGGACCTGTTCGACTCGTGCCCGCCGTTTCAGATTGACGGCAATTTCGGCGGCGCTTCCGGCATCGCCGAAATGCTGCTGCAAAGCCAGCAACGCGAACTCCGAACCCCCATCCTTCGCCCAGAGGCTACGGAGGGCAGGCCGGACTCCGAACTCCGAATTCTGGATCTGCTGCCCGCGCTGCCGAAGGCCTGGCCCAACGGCAGCGTGAAAGGCTTGCGCGCGCGCGGCGGCTTCGAAGTGGACATGGCCTGGACGGATGGGAATTTGACTTCCGCCACCTTGCACTCGCTCCTTGGAAATCCGTGCCGGGTCCGTTACGGTGAAAAAACTGTTGAACTGAACATCAAATCCGGTGGCACTGTCCACCTGGACGGCAACCTCCAATCAAACCACAAACCTTGAAAAAATTTCTTCTCGCCACGCTGATCATTCTGGGCGCCGGAGCGGCATTGAATGCCGGCGATCTTGTACTGTGGTACCAGCAGCCGGTGGGCAGCACGTTCAATGGCACGGCGCCGCCTTTCATCAACGAAGCGCTGCCCATCGGCAACGGACGGATTGGCGGGCTGATTGCCAGCGGCACGGCCCGCGAACAGATCGTGCTCAACGAGGACAGCCTGTGGATCGGCGATGAAAACCCCTCGGGCAACGACAGCACCATGGGCTCCTACCAGTGCCTGGGGAACCTGTTCATCAATCTGCCGGGACATGAAAACCTCGCGAATTACCGGCGGGACCTCGACATCGGGAACGCGCTGGCGCACGTCGGCTACCAGTCGGGCGGCGTGAATTACCGGCGCGAATATTTTTGCAGCCATCCTGACGGCGTCCTCGTTGTGCGGCTCACCGCCGACCGGCCCGGCAGTTACACCGGCAGCATCGGATTGAGCGATGCCCATGGCGCGCAAACCGGCGCCGGGAAAAACCGCCTGGCTTTTGCGGGCGCGCTCACCAACGGCCTGAAATACGAGGCGCAATTGATCGCGCTCCCGGACGGCGGTTCGCTGCGAACCAACGGCGCGACCCTCGAATTCAAAAACTGCAACGGCCTCACGCTCATCGTCGCCGCGGGCACGGACTACGCCATGGATTACGCCGCGAAATATCGCGGCGAAGACCCGCACGCGCGCGTGACCAAACAGGTCGAAAAAGCCGCCGCCAAAAAATACGACGACCTCAAGGCCGCTCACGAAAAGGATTTTCATTCGTTGTTCGACCGCGTCGCACTTGACCTGGGCCAATCCTCCGCCGAACAGCTTGAGCTGCCCACCGACGTGCGCAAGGCCCTGGCCGTCGGCATAACGGACCCCGGCCTCGAAGAACTGCTGTTCCAATATGGCCGCTACCTGCTCATCTCCTGCTCGCGTCCCGGTGGCCTGCCGGCAAATCTGCAGGGCCTCTGGAACGACGACAACAATCCGCCGTGGCATTCCGATTACCACGCGAACATCAACGTGGAGATAAATTACTGGCCCGCCGAAGCAGCCAACCTGTCCGCGTGCCATCAGCCGTTCTTCGACCTCGTGCTGAGCCAGTTCCCGGCCTGGCGCAAGGCCACCGACGCCTCGCCCGAACTCAAGACGCCCGCCGGAGCGATGACCACGCGCGGCTGGGCCATCCGCACCTCGCACAATATCTACGGCGGCATGGGCTGGAAATGGGACAAGACGGCCAACGCCTGGTACTGCCTCGGCTTCTGGGAACATTACGCCTTCACCGGTGACAAAAAGTTTCTGAAGCACACAGCCTGGCCGGTGATGAAGGAAACCTGCGAATTCTGGATGGACCATCTGCAAACATTGCCCGATGGCCGGCTGGTCGTGCCCAAAGGCTGGTCGCCCGAACACGGCCCAGTTCTGGACGGCGTGAGTTACAACCAGGAAATCGTCTGGGACCTGTTCAACAACACCGTCGCCGCGGCGGATGCGCTCGGCACGGACAAGGCGTTTCGCGATAAAATCGCCGCGATGGGCGACAAGCTGGTCACGCCGGGAATCGGCAGTTGGGGCCAGTTGCTCGAATGGATGACCGAATTACACGACCCGAAATATCCGGAACTCGACACGACCAACGACCATCACCGCCACACGTCACATCTGTTTGCGGTGTATCCCGGCCGGCAGATCAGCGTCGTCAAAACGCCCCAACTGGCGGCGGCGGCGAAGGTTACCATCAACGCGCGCGGCGTTGCGCCGGACAGCGACGTGCGCGAATGGTCGTTCGCGTGGCGCACCGCTCTTTTTGCGCGTTTGCACGACGGTGAAGACGCGCACCAGATGCTCCAGCAGTTGTTTGCCGCCCGCAACACCTGCCCGAACCTCTTCGGCCTGCATCCACCGATGCAGATGGACGGCAACTTTGGCATCACCGCCGGCATGTGCGAGATGCTGCTGCAATCCCACGAAGACGAAATCAATCTGCTGCCCGCGTTGCCGAAAGCCTGGCCCGATGGCAGCGTGAAAGGCCTGCGCGCCCGCGGCGGCTTCGAGGTGAACCTGGCTTGGAAGGACGGCAAGCTGGTTTCCGCCACCGTGCATTCGCTGCTCGGCAACCCCTGCCGCCTGCGCTACGGCGACGGGACTCGCGACGTGAAAATTCCAAAGGGCGGAACGTTTCAGTGGGATGGCCAGCCGGGATTGAACTGAAACAAATTGCCGCAGCCCGCCAATGTTGAATCTACTTTCCGCTGCCGCCGGGATTGGCCAGGGCATGGTCCGCCGGGAGATTCTGGCCGGACCAGATTTTGCGTGAAGTCCAGTCCGCGGCCAGCCCGTTCCAAAACGCATGGCTGGCGGGCAATCCCAGCGGCAAAAAGACAAACGTGCAGAGATAAAGGCTGCCGGTGCTGATGTAGGGTTCCGCCAAGGCCGACTGATGGCCAGCCAGACCGACCCGCAACCAGCCATCGGCATCGAAGGTGTCCGCCGCCCCCAAAGTGCGCCGGATCACTGCCGTCAACGCCGCCCGCACCTGAGGGGGATTGATGTTCTCCGGCAATTCATCGCGCAACGCCATTTGCGCCAGTAATTGGAACGCGCCGCACCGGTAGGTGATGGAACGGCCAATCGCCGGATAGCTGCCGTCCGGGGCAATCAGGCGTTCCTGCACGGCCGCATAACGTCGCGCCCGTTGCCGCACCGCACCGAGCAGCTCCGCCCAACGGTTGGAAACCCTGCCGATGTGTTCCAACACGTCCAGCAGGAACGGCTGGATGACGAAACTGTTGTAATAGTCCCAGTGGAATTCCGCGCCGTCGCCATACGTTCCGTCGTCTTCATACCATTGTTCGAAGGCGCGAATGGCGGTTTCAATGGGCTGCGGCTGCCAGGCTTCGCCGATGCTGGCGAGAAAGGTTTCGATCATCGCGGGAAAAAGCAGCCAGTTGCTCTGGCCGGGCTTGAGGTTGCGGGTTGATTTCAATGCCGTCACCAGCCGTTCCTGCGTCGGCTTCTCCAATTTTCCCCAAAGCCCACCCGGCGACCGCAAAAAAGCATGAGACAGAAACGCCGCATCCACCAGACACTGTCCGTCGGCGGTGAAGTTGATGTAGTCCGGCGATTGCGGGTCCGTCGCCTGGGCCAGTCCCCGGCGGGCGAAGTCGGCGAAACGGCATCCCATCTCCGCTTCCTCCGCGGTTTTGTCCGCCAACTCCAGCCACGGCGCAATGCCCGACAACGTGCGTCCTATCGCTTCGAGATGCGTCACCTTGCGCCGCCCGGCGACATCGCCAGCCGGGCATTCCACCGGCATCCGCTCGCGCAGTTTGCCGGCTGCCAGACTGCTCAACACCGGCCCGGCGACCCGTTCGAGCATTTTCAGCCAATAGGCCCGGTCGTCTTTGACACTGGAAAAATCATCTTTCGCCACGACCGGGGTGGCGCTCAGTTTGGGCAAGACGAGAAAAGTGCCCGCGATCCCCAAATCCCGAAAAAACCGGCGGCGCGAGTTCATAAATGGAAACGCCGGTCAGGTTTCGGCCGGATGCGGCAACGCCTCGCGTTCGCAGCGGGCGTATTTGGCAATCGAGCTTTGCAGACACCGCGGACGGAATCCGATTTGAATGCGCAGTTGTCCGGGTCACACACAAAAAAGTACCCACAAGCGGCTAGGGTGACAGGACAATAAAAGCCGCGCTGCTGGTGGCACAATTTGCCGATTCCGCCACCGAATATGCAGCGATGACACTGGAGTTTTCCACACATGTTCGGCACGAAGTTGAAAGTGACGTCTAACTGTTCAGGGTAGAAAGTCGCACCCTGACCTTCCATTTGCGTGTGGATTGCGCGGATTGTCCGCGGCATGTCCCAACTCTTAGGTATTGAGCCAACGTGCGGGGAGAACAGACCGTCCCGAAAGATGGGATCGTTATTCCAGACATCTCCAGGCAGTTCCATCATGGCGAGTGCCGCTTTCTCAACATTCTTGCGACTCCAACGAGGCGCTTCGTCAGTGTCGATCTGTTCCAGTGCTCCAACCAAGTAACTGTTGAACTCGTCGCTTTTGAGATAGTCGCGAATCGAACACCAGAGACGTTTTTTTCTGTGGGTGCTAAATGCACTGTTAAGATCTGCAACGAACACTTTGGAATTTCGGAGAAACGCGCTTAGCTGCTCTTCGAGACCGGTCTTCAGCTTCAGTTCAGCCATCCGGTCTTGTACTTCCCCTGCTTTCACGATGCCGATATCCATGTACGTGAGGAAATGGAAAGCGGCCGCCAGCTTGCGGATAGCAATTCCTTGATTAGTTTCGCCGTGTACGACCAAGTAAATGAATTGCGTAAAGCTACGCTCAGCCAACCGGTCTAGTATAAAAAGCGTGCGATAGATCGAGAGCGTGTCAGCAGGCATGTATCGGGAGGCAAACTTTACTGGCCCGGAGTCAATCGCATAGAATTTGAGGCGCGGGTTGGCCCGTACCAACGGGCATTCCAGCCGAAGGCCTCCCTGTGCCGGGAGGTGATCATCAAGCACGGTCCGTTCAGGAGTCTTGCGACGCTTTGTGAAGTCTCTGACCAGATGTGATAAGACATAACCACCCACATCCCAGACTCGTTGGAATGCGGTCCCACGGTCCGTTATGTAGCACAACCAGTGCGTAAGGAGTTTCTCGTCAGGCGTGAAGTCCTCCTCGCAGTAATTGATGAGGTTATAGTTGCCGGTGTCGCTCCAGCGAGCGTCGTCGAGAGCGGAGAAAATCCGCAGAATATTCCTCAGTTTGGACGAATCCTTGATTTCAATCGATTTCGACATAAATTATATTCCCAAAAGATGTCAGCCAAAAGCATTGTCATCTTTTCCCACAAAGTTGGTCGAGTGCCGTGCGCTCACACGCGGCGTATTTTTCAATCAACTGGTCATAGACTTTTGTGGCCTTCGGGTTCGGGCGGATTTCGCTGTTGGGAACCGGGTCGGTAAAACCGGCCACGACTTTTTCCCATTTTGGCTTTTTCCCGGTCTGGACGAGCCAGCCGTGCGCGGCTCGCAACGCGGCGCCGAGGGCCGCGCTCTTGGAAACCTCGATGCGCTCGACCCGGCAGTTCATCACGTCGGCCATGATTTGCAAAATGGGTGAAGTCTGCGAAGCCCCGCCGGTGGCAAAAATACGATCCGGCGACACCTTCATCCATTGCGAGTGCAGCCGCATGGACATCATCTGCGCCTCCACGATGGCGCGGCAGTTTGCCGCGGCGTCTTTTTCATCGAGGTCGAACCGGTGGATGCCCGGCCGGTTCACGCGCGGAACAATCTCGGCCTCAAACCACGGCAGCAGTATGCCGCCGTTGTTGCCCGGTGGTGCGGCCTTCAGCGCTTCGCCGAATTTTTCCCAATCCTTGATGCCGTAGGCGTCGCGGATTTTTTCCCGGGCGAGCGACCCGTTCTTAAAACAAATCAACGTCATGTAATCGCCCGTCGGCGAACCGAACACGTGGCCTTCGCCGTGCTCGTCGGTCCGGCATTTCTTCATGGAGCCGAAATACGTGTCGCTGGTGCCGAGGCTGATGGCGACCATGCCTTCGCGGATCAAACCCAGCCCGACCACGCTGCACGGATTGTCACCCGACCAGACCAACGTCTGCGCTTCGGGATTCAGGCCGAATTTTTTGACGAAATACGGACTGACCGCGCCGACGACTTTCCAAGATTCGGCGAGCGGCGGCAGTTTCAGTTTCAAATCCGGCGCGGTGGCCGCCAGCGCGCCTGTGTGCCAGACCTTTTTGCGGATATCCATCAGGTTCATGCCCGCGCCGTCGCCGTAATCAATCGGCGCGATTTTGCCGGCGAGCAGCGACGCCATAAACGAGCTGACCAGCGCAATGCTCGCGGTCCGGGCATAGGCTTCCGGTTCGGTCTTGTAAAACTTGCGGATTTGCGGACCGGTGAAGCGCTCGAACGTGTCTGAGCCGGTGGCCTCGGCCGTGGCCTTGATGCCACCGAGCTTTTTCCGGATTTCGGCGCATTCAACGGCGGTCGAGGAATCCATCCAAATGGGCGAGGTTGGCCGCGAAAAAATGCCGTCCGCCTTCGTTCCCGTCTTCGCCCGGTTTCGACGCGGCAGGTCACTTCGGCGCGACAAGCGCAAATTTTCGACCAAAGGTTTTTGCGGGTCCAATTTCGCCAGCGCCTCGGCGGCGTGGTCGTTGAGATAAACCGAGCCGTGCTGCTGGCCGCTGCCGCTGATGGCCAGGATTTGGCCCAGCGCGACGCCGTCCTTTTTCATTTCGGCGAACAGCCGGTCGAGCGCCTCGGCCCACATCAACGGCGAGCTGCGTTTGACCAGCGGGTCGGCATTGGGCAGCACGCCGTTCCGGGTGCCGTATTGCGGCAGCGCCTGGTCGAAGTTCAGTGATTTTTCGTGGATGACCTTGCGCGTGTCGAGGTCAATGACGACGGCGCTCAGGCTTTGGGTGCTGGAATCGAGTCCGAGAAATAATTTGGCCATGGAAATTTGAATATGTCGTTTGCTCCCGATTGGGTAACAATAAATTTGAACCATGCAATCGAAAACTGCGTTTTGGCTTCATTTTCATAGTATTGTCCTGCTCTGCGCGGTTGCGGCGCCCACCGCACCGACCCAGGCTGCGTCGGCCGCCGTCGCGCTGAAGCGCTCTGGCGCGCCGCCGGAGGCTTCGTCGAGGCGAGTTGCCCGGCACGCGCTTGTGACGCGACACAACGGAGCGATGGTGTTTACGACGAAATAGAACGGAATTCTTGTGGCTAATGAAGTGAATCTTCCTGTTGTCGGCGAATACTTCTCCAGTGACGTGTACCTGCCGGCTGCCCCGACGAGAAATTCGTCGCCCTTTGTGTGGGTGAATCCAGCAGAAAAATGATCACGGATAAATCAACCGGAGAAAAACACTGCCGTTGGCCGGATTGATGGGGATGAAAATCTGGTTTGCAAGTTGTGAATTGGGGACGACGGCCCAATTCGTGCCGAGACCTTTGCTCAAACTGTTTGTTTGGATTTGCAACGACCAGCCGAGATGGTCTTGCGGCCAGGAAAGTTGCAACTGGCTCCCGCTGATCCGGGCGGCCAGGCTTGTTGAATCCAGGGAAGGCAAGGGCGCGGCTCCACCCACAGGCCGACCATTCTCAGGGGTTGGCAATTAACCAGCCCCAACCGAAACGAACATTCGCGGAGTGCCCAATTTTCAAAGCTGATTGCAAAAAAATGATGATGACAAATCCGGGAAGCAGGATAGAGTTAAATTAACCAGTAAAAGTAACAATTCAGAGAACCCTAAAAGAAAGTTGTAATATTATGAAACGTTTATCTTTGGTGGCTGTCGGTGTCAGTTGCATGCTTTTCCAGAGTGCTTATGGAACGCTGCTGTTTTCGGATGGATTTAACTATGACTCCGGGGGTCCCCTCGCCGGCAATGTCAATCCTGGGAGTGGTGACACTTGGGGCGTTGGAAACAGTGCCATGACGATTGGCAGCGGCAATTTGACTTACCCGGGTTTGGAGGACTTGGGAGGCAACGATCTCTCAATCGTTTGGAATGGCGGAACCGCCGGCTCTGTTACAAACGGTTTTGCAAATATTACCAGTGGGACCATTTATTATTCCTTCCTCCTTGACGTCACCACGGCTCCCGGTGGCAACAGCTACCTGACTTCGTTGAATCCGGGCACCTCCACCCCGAACGGCAGTTCTGATGCCATCTCAATGTACTTTGGAACTGTCACTGGCGGTGGTGGTTACAGATTGGGCGTGCGCGGTGGGGGTGCTTCCGCTGTTTATACATCTTCCAGCACTCCCTATTCCTTGAGCACCACCTATCTCGTCGTTTTGGGATATAATTTTAATGGGGGCGTGGCTGCTAACAACCTGTCCCTGTGGATTGATCCGACTAGTTTTGGTGGCAGCGCGCCGACAGCCACTTTGACCTTAACCCCAACCACGGTGGCGACCGGCATTGACAATGTAGGCTTCAAGGTTCAAAGCAGTGTTGCCGGTGCATTTCTCGTTGATAACCTTCTTGTTGGCACGACGTGGGCGGACGTAACGGTACCCGAACCTACGACGTTCGCTTTGGCTGGTTTGGGCCTGCTCGGTTTGGTTATTGCGCGCCGGATACGCCGGTAATATCGGTTGTTATTTTATTCATGACAGGCGCTGGTAATTTTCCGGCGCCTGTTTGGTTTTTCAGAGTGACCCAGCCGATCAACAGCGGATTGTTCCACCGGCAAATTAATAATGGCATTCACAAGCGCTGCCGGACAAAATCACTCGAAAAGCATGGCCGCTCCCAAATTACAGTCCTTCTCCACAGGCCCGGATGGTAAATGGACAGTTCCCGGCATCTGTGTCCTTCTGGCGGTGGCGGTGTTCATGGTTTTCGGCCAAACCCTTCGTTACGGGTTCGTCAATTTCGATGACGATGGTTATTTTTCCTCCAATTATCATGTCAAGGCCGGGTTGACCTGGAGTGGTGTGTCATGGGCTTTTCGGACGGGATACGCCAGCAACTGGCATCCGCTGACGTGGTTATCGCTCATGCTCGACGTGGAATTATTTGGAACCGGTCCGTCAGGCCCGCATCTGACCAATCTAATCCTGCACGCGGCCAACGCGATGCTGTTGTTTCTCCTGTTAAAGCGATTGACTGGCACCCTATGGCCCAGTGCCTTTGTCGCGGTGCTGTTCGCCATTCATCCGCTCCATGTGGAGTCGGTGGCGTGGGTGTCCGAGCGCAAAGACGTATTAAGTGGGTTGTTCTTCATGCTGACACTGTTGATGTATGCGCGGTATGCACAGAATTGTGCCAAGAGTCAGGTGTCAGGTGTCAGGTGGTTGGGATCGCGCGACTATTGGCTTGCGGTTCTGTTTTTCGCGTTGGGACTGATGAGCAAGCCGATGCTGGTGACGCTGCCATTTGTGCTTTTGTTGCTGGATTACTGGCCGCTCGGAAGGGTGACAAGTGACAAGTGGCGGGTGACAAGATTCCGAATTCCTGTCCCTCAACTCTCATCTCTCAACCATTTACTACTGGAAAAGCTGCCGTTTCTTTTGTTGAGCACGGCTTCGTGCGTGGCAACCGTCATTGCCCAAAGGGAAGCCATCAAGTCCATGATCGTCCTGCCTTTTACCCTCCGGCTCAACAATGCCCTGGTTTCCGTTGTCACCTACATCACGCAGATGGTCTGGCCGGCCAACCTGGCTGCGTTTTATCCCTACCGATTCGATACGCCAGCCTGGCAGATCACGGGTGCTGGTGTGTTGCTGCTCTTCATAACCGTGCTGGCATTCCGGACCGCCCAGCGATTCCCCTATTTCCTGGTTGGCTGGCTGTGGTATCTCGGGATGCTGGTGCCAGTGATTGGATTGGTTCAAGTCGGAGGCCAGGCACATGCCGACCGTTACACCTACCTGCCGCAAATCGGCCTATATCTGGTCATTGTCTGGGTGATCAGGGATTGGACAGCCGGCTGGCGTTGGCGTCGTCCGGCGCTGGGAATGGCGGCATTCAGCGTGGTGGCCGTCCTGATGGTCTGTTCCCTGAAACAAACGGCCTATTGGCAGAGCGACGAATCTTTATGGACACATGCCCTGGCCTGCACTTCGGAAAATTACACCGCCCATAACAACCTCGGTTATGTGCTGGTTGCCCAAGGCCAACCTGCCGAAGCCATCAAACACTATCAGGAAGCCCTGGCAATCAACCCCAATTACTCGGAGGTCATCAATAATCTGGGCACGGCACTTCTTAACCAGGGACGGTTGGATGAAGCGGCTAAATATTATCACCGGGCCCTCGAGATTTATCCCGACTTTGCCGAGGCCTACAATAACCTGGGCATCCTGTTGACGAAACAAGGTCAGACCGTCGAAGCCATCGAACAATATCGGAAGGCCATTGAACTCAACCCCAGCCGTGCAGAGTTTTACAACAACCTGGGCAACCTGCTGTCCAAACAAGGCCGAACCGACGAGGCCATCGAGCAATTTCAGAAAGCGCTTGAGGTTGCACCGGACAATGCGAAGGTCCGTTTCAATCTGGCCAATATTTTGACCGCCAAGGGACGGTGGGACGAGGCCATTGAACAGTATCAGCAGGCACTGAAACAGATGCCGGACTCCATCCATGCCCACTATCAACTGGGCCTGGCGTTGCAAAGCCGGAGCAAGTTCGCAGCGGCCATCACACAGTTTCAGAAGGTTCTCGAACTTGATCCCAAGCATGTTACGGCTCGAAATAATCTGGCCTGGTTGCTGGCCACCTGTCCGGAGAACTCGTTGCGCGATGGGAAAAAAGCGGCGGAACTGGCACAACAGGCCGTGCAACTTTCCGGCGGCAAGTCTCCGGAGATTCTGGACACGCTCGCGGCGGCCTATGCCGAGGCTGGGCGATTTCCTGAAGCGGTCGCGACGGCCCAACGGGCGTTGGATCTCAGTGCCGTGCAAAACAACAAACCCCTGGCTGAAGTCATCCAAAACCAGCTCAAGCTCTATGAAGCCAATTCCCCTTACCACGAACAACCGTAGCCATCATCCTTGCTCATCTTTGAATGACCGGCAAAAACAGCGCAATCCCTAACCAGGCCGGAAATGGCGTGGCGAACAATTTCCTGATTCACGACGCCGATCAGCTGGAAAAGTATTTCAGCCGCGGCGATTACCGGACGGAGCCCGAAATGATTTTGACCCTGGTTATGGATACACCATCCGGAGAAAAACGGAGCCGTTGGTTGGATTGATGGGGATGAAAATCTGGTTGGTGGCCGTAGAATTGGGCACGTTCACCCAGTTGGACCCCAAACCCGCGTTAAGACTGTTGGTTTGAATCTGCAAGTGCCAACCGAGATGATCCTGCGGCCAGGACAGTTGCAATTGGCCACCGTCGACTTGCACGACAATATTGGTTGGCGCCGATGAAGGCAGCGGTGCGGCGCTGGCCTGCAGGGAGTTGGTGCTCTCGCCGCCGGAGACCGCCGTGACGACGTAATAATAAGTCACGGCATTGGTCACCGCCGCGTCGGAATAGTTGGTTGTTGTTATGCCGCTGAAAATGGCAGGGTAAGGTCCGCCGTCGGTCGTACCGCGTTTGAGATTGTAACTGGTCGCGCCCGCAACGGCATTCCAATTCAAAATGATCAACAGGTTCGTTCCTGTCGCCGTGAAATTTGTCGGGGCTGAAGGCGCGGGCAAAGTCACGACCAGTTTCACCTGTCCGGTGCTGCTGGTGTCGAAGGCGTAGTTGTAGCCTGCGGGCGTCGAGCCGAGAACGGGAAGGTTGCCGCTTAAATTACCGGTGTAGGTCAGCAGGATATACGTGCCCACCCCGAACCCCGCGCCGTTCGTCACGTTGATGGTTCCACCCAATGCCAGGTTGCCCACCACTGCCACCCGATTGGTGTTGGGGTCCAGCACATAATTCAACACGGTACTGGGGAACAACATGAAATTGTTGCTGATGGTAAGGATGCTGTCAGCGAGGGTCACGGGGCCATCATCAATGGCATTGGTGTTTTGGAGCGACGCCTGGGCGTTGTAAAAAGCCAGGCTGTTACCATAACCGTTGGTGGTCAACCCGTCGAGCGTGACGAGGTTGGTGGCAAACACGCTGTTGGTGATGATGAGTTGCGCGTTGTACAACAGGAAGGTAGTGGTGCCGTTGGGCACGATGATTTGGGAATCGGCAAACTGGAAGCCGCGAGCGTTGTAAACATCAAAGGATTTTGAGGCCGTGATGTTGACATGGCTTAAAAGGATGTTGGTGGCGGGCACTTCCATGCGCGCCCAAATGATGCCCGCGATGCCACCGCTGGCCACCGTCGCGTTCACGTTGCTGATGGTGATGTTGCGCCAGACCGGGACAGTGGCAGTGGTAACGGCCTGGGTCGAAGCGAAGTACGGTGAGACGCTGGTGGGCGTGCCGAATTGGCCGCCGCTGGCATAATAGCTGTAAATGACAATTGCACCGTCCACGATGTTGGTCATCCCGATGTTATAGTAGTTGAGATTCTGCGCGATACCGCCTTCACCGCTGCCACCGGTGCTGTTGGTATTGGACTTCATACGAATGCCATAGTCCGTGCCAATGTTGGTGCAGTTGATCACCGTGAGGTTTGACACGCCGCCAGCAGTGTTGCTGCCAATGGACACACCATGGCCGGCGCCAAAGGCGCAATTGGTGACAATGGTGTCAGAGGAGGGAACGCCGGCACTGCTGGTTCCGAGAGCAATGTTATCGTCGCCGTCGCTGATGGAGCAATTTTGGATCAGACAATTGGTCCCGACCAAATCAATGCCGTCTGTGTTGGGGGAAGTCCCGGGCGTGTTGATGGTGATTCCCTGAATCGTGATGTTCCCGCCGCCGCTCTTGAAGGCGATGTGCATCTTCGGCGGGTTTTGCAGGGTGACATTCTGGATCAGCACCCGCTGGCATTTGCTCAAGCTGATCATGTAGGGCCGCTGCGAGGTGCTTAGCCCACTCCACCAACCGGTCGCGGTGGCCTGCCCATCAATCGTGCCCGAACCGCTGATCTCGACGTTGGTGATGCTGGAGCAGGTGATGAAATCCGATGGCGATGTTCCTCCCGGGTATGTGCCATAGGGCAACATCGCCAGGGTCGCATTGGTATCAATTTGCAGGTTGACATTGTTCTTGAACGTGAGCGGACCGCACAAAAACGCGCCCGGCGTGCCCGGCGCGGGAATCCTGACCGTGCCGCCGTAAAAACCATTGGTATTACCTCCCGTTGCCGCCGCGTTGATGGCATTCTGAATGGCGGTGGTATTGTCGGTCGTGTCATTCGTCGCGTTGTAAGGCGCGTTGGTGATGGTGATGATGTTGTTGGTATTGATGTTTGGCAGTGTCGGCGCAGCCAGCGCCGTTGAAACCAATGCGAACAACCCGGCACACGCCGGCGAGAACGACAGATAGTGACGCAACATGATTGTTACAACGATTTTGGCTATAGGAATTATACCACGATTTGAATCATTTTGCCGGTTCCAGCGAACAGTTCACCAGCTTCACGTCGGCATCCTGGACCACATCCGGTTTGGCCACCTGCTTGAAGGTCGAATTGTAAATCCGCACGTTGCTGATTTCGGCGCCGGGAAATCCCCGGACGTTCAGCACGCGGGGAGTATGGTCAACGGCGATGTTTTCCATCTCCACATTGCGCGCGACCGGCCTGTAAATTCCGTTGGTCCCTTCTTCGTAGAGAAAATCAATCTGTAAAACGGAATCCGCCACCCGGCCCACGTTCACATTCCGCATGAAGATGTTTTGAATGACACCGCCCCGGACGGCATTGGACTTCAACCGCAGTGCGCAATTCAAGCGCGGGCTGCTCATCTCGCAGTTCTCCACAAACACATTGCTGCAACTGCCAGAAATCTCGCTGCCGATGGCCGTGCCGGCGTGGCCGTCGCGCATGGTGCAATCGCGGATGACCAGATTCACCGATGGCACGCCCACGCGACGGCCATCGTCGTTGCGGCCGGACTTGATGGCGATACAGTCATCCCCCGTGTCGAACAGGCATTTTTCAATCAGCACGTCGCGGCAGCTTTCCGGGTCGCAACCGTCGTTGTTCGCACCATGCGAAACGATGTTCACGCCCCGCACGATGACATTGGTGCAAAGCACCGGATTGATCTCCCACATGGGCGAGCGGAGGAGGTAGACGCCTTCCACCAGCACGTTGCGGCAACGGTTGAATTGGATGAAGTTCGGGCGCAAATAATCGCCTTCACCAAACCGGCGTTGTTCGACGGGCACCCCGTCCCTGGCCATTTTTTTAAGACGTTCATTGGCGGCCTTTTGCGTGTTGGCATCGGCTCCCTTTCCACCCTTCCACGACAGCCAGTTTTCCCCGGTGGCCTGGCCGTCCAGCGTGCCTTCACCGGTCACCGCGACATTGTTCTGACCGAAGGCATAAATGAACGGCGAATAATTATAGCATTCGACGCTTTCGAAACGGCTGAAGACCGCGGGCAAATAGGCCCTGGGATCCGTCCTGAATTTCAGCGTCGAGCCGGCGTCGAGATGCAAATTCACACCACTTTTCAAATGAATCGCGCCGGTGAGGAATTCCCCGGGAGGAACCACCACGCTGCCGCCACCCGATCCGGCACAAGCGTCAATCGCCCTGCCGATCGCCACGGTACAATCGGTCTTGCCGCCGGCCGTCGCGCCGTAATTCGTGATGACAAAATCACGCGCGGGAAACACCGGCGCCTGGATGCGCGCCAGAATTTCTGGCACCTGCGCCCATTCAGCCTGCTCCGCGCGGAGCAGCGGGGTTGCGAGCAACGTGATTAGAAAAAGTGGAATTGTTTTTTCCATGGTCCGATTTTGTTTGTTGGTTCCCGTTTATTTCTGCGGATTTTCCAACCCCTCGATTTCGGCGTTTTCAGCGCTAAAAGCCGGGCCGCTTTTTACCGTCACCGAAGAATTTTTGAATTGGATGCCTTTGGCATTATGAATCGTCAGGCCTGTGTTGGCCGAGAGAATTACATTTTCAAAAACGACGTTCGAAATGCAACTGTTCGGCAAACCTAGAATGACGCCCGCCGATTTCTGGCAGGTGGCCTTGAGGTTGGTGACGCGGATGTTGCGGTAAACCGGAATTTTTTCACCGGCAGATGGCGCGCTGGTTTCTTTTGGGGGAGATGACCGCACAGCGTCTTTGGCGGAATTGTTCATGTAGTAACAGGTGAACGTGATGGCCGGATCCACATTCTTCATGGTGAGGTCGCTGTAACTGATATTCTCTACAATTCCGCCCTTGCCGCGCTGGGATTTGATGCGGATGCCGTTCTCGGTGTTTTCAAAAGTGCAATTTTTCACGGTCACGTTGCGCACTCCGCCGGCGGTTTCGCTGCCGATGGACATCCCATGTCCGTGCAGAAATGTGCAATCGGTCACGGTGATGTCTTCGCTGGCGAACTCGCGACCGGCGACTTTCTTTCCCGCCTTGATCGCCACGTTGTCGTCGCCCACGTCAATCCGGCATTTGGTGATTAAAACATTTTTGCAGGCGCTTGGATCAATCGCATCCGTGTTCGCTGCATGTTCCGGCGCAAGAATTGTTACATTGGAAACAACAACTCCTTCGCAATCGGTTGGGACAAAATGGAACTTGGGCGAGTTTTGCACCGTGAGGTTTTCCAAGCGGACGTTTTTGCAGCGGGTCAGCACAATCAGATTCGGGCGCGGCAGCGTGTAACCGGAAACTTTCTGGCGGGCTTTCTCGGCTTCTTCCCACCAGACCGCGCCGTTGCCGTCAATCGTGCCTTTGCCAGTGAAAGTCACGTCCGTCAAATCCTTGCCGCTGATGAACGGGATGAAATCACCGCCGCCCTTGAGAAAATCCGATTGCGTTGGCGAAGCCAGCAGCGTGGCGCCCGCTTCGAGCAACATCGTGGTTTTGGTGCGGATGGTGATCGGCTGGCTCAGATAAATTCCCGGCGAAAATTTCACGGTGGCGCCACCGGCCCGGCCACAAGCCTCCAGGGCTTTTTGAATGGCGGCGGTGTCGAGTGTCCTGCCATCGCCTTTCGCGCCAAACTGGCGGACGTCAAATACTTTTGACCCGTCAGCGGCTTGGAGCGAAATGGCAAAAAAAAGAAAAACCCATGTGGCGGTGCTGGCCAAGCGCATATGGAAAGTAAAATGCATTAATTGGTCCCGGCTGAACACACCAATTTGAGCAAATCAGTTTTAAAAAAATGCACTCCCATACCGCCGGCTTTCCTTGCAAACCACGTCGGCAATTTTACAACCGGTTGGGTTGATATGCAGTCAATCCACAGCCGTTCCTTGATGCCGACGTCTGGCCGCACCGGATTTTTTTGACAAGAACGTCAACCGTCACTCCGGAAAGCCGGGTAATTTTTCGCATTGGCGCAGCGGAAGTCATAGCGCATACAAGTTTCCCGGACCGGCATGGACGACTTGAAATCCAACGGCATATCAATGAAACCAATCGAAGCGGGGTGCGTTTGGCAATGGAAGGTTTCGAGAAAAGAAGCGTTGCGAATCGTGCAGAAAGCATCAAAAAAGAACCGCCAGTGGAGCGTTTTCTCCACCGGCGGCCTTGTCTTGCAAATCTGCTGATTAAGGCAGGTCCAAAAGATAGAACCTGTCGGGCACACCCGGCACGATGGAGTTCGTAACCGAGAATGCGCCTCCCGTGATGAAGGTGTTGGTAAATATGCGTGTCCAGCTCGATAACGGCGCAGCCACGTTGGTCGAAGACAGAACATAGTACGTGCCGCCCGCACTCCCAGTACCATTGGTGCCGCTGAATACCAGGTTCGCGCCGCTGAGAATTATGGATGTAATCACCGGCTTGGCAACGGTGAGGGAAGCCACCGAGATGCTGCCATCCGTAGCCAGGTTGTTGTTCCATGTCACGCTGCCGCCGGTCACGGTCAACGCGGCACCATTGGTCAGCGCCTTGTTAAACAGCTTGAACTTGTCCCCGACCACCAAGGCAGTCGAACCGGCGTTCGTCACGATCAACGTTCCGATGCCACCATTGGTCAGTGTGCCGCTGACCGACGCGACGTCATTGGACTGTGGTGATAGCGACTTGTTAAGTTTGAAGAACAGGTTGCCGTTCAAGGTGAGACCGCCGTTCATGGCAAGCGTGCCGATGGCGGAAGTGCCGGGGGCGAGAGTGCCGCCAGACGACACCGTCACCGGTCCGAGAACGGCACCGGAGCCACCGAGCGTGCCACCCGCCACCGTTACGGTGTTGGTGCCAATTTGTCCGTTCACCAGCAACGTGCCGTTACTGATGGTCGTCGGGCCGGAGTAAGTATTGATTGCGCTCAATACCAGCGTGCCCGCACCGATCTGTATGATGCCAAAGCCCAGGCTGTTATCACTGATAACGCCGGAAATTGTGCTTGGAGTGGTGGTGTTTTGCACATTGATTGTCCGGTTGGTGGGACCAGTGTTGTCCGTGCTCGAGAGGATAAACGAGCCGGCAAGAGTCAGGCTGTTGCTGCCGCTGAGGGTCAAGGTTTCAGTGTTTGTGGCGCTGGTATAAGTGATGGTGTTGGCAATCGTGTGGGCGCCTCCGCTGGCAAACAAGTGACTTTCGCCACCTTCGCTACCTACAGTAATGCCCACCATGCCCGTGCCCAGCGGACTGGAATTTGGCCAATTTGCAGCATCTGTGCCCACGCCGACATTGCCACTGCTGAGGAGAACGCTGTAGCCACTCGGCCCATTGCCATTATTATCCACACCACTGTCATTGAATGTATTGGCGGCATTATTAAAGATGACACTCCCATTACCGCGCGGCACAAACTGCCCACCGGTGCCGGTAATGAGACCGTTGTAAACCTGAACGCCATTGGTGCCGTTATAAGGAGCAAGCTGAACTTCATTGCCAACGGTGGTAATTTCAATCGGAGCATTGTTGGTAAAAAATCCGTATAGCCGAATTCTATCCGCCGTTGCACTGGTATCCCATTTGTCATAAATGGTGAGCGTCGCACCAGACGACCCGGTCAATGCATTTAATATGACAAAGGCATATGATGAGGTTCCATCAATTTGGAGAGTGCTGTTGGCGGTAACATTGATATTGCTCAAGCCAACAGTTGTTGAACCCGATTTTAACCCCATTTCCAATGTTCCACCGGCCAACGTCACGGTGCCGATGCCGAGTGCCCTCTGGCCGGAGTCATCAACAATCACCCTGCCACTGCTGATGATTGTGCCCCCGGTATAGCTGTTTGCGTTGCTGATTGACAGTGTGCCTGAACCGTTCATGAGCAAAGAAACCGGCCCGGCAATATAGCCGCTGCCATTCATGAAATAACTCTTGGAGGCGGTTTCATTGATTGAGCTGGGCGCCAAAGCACCAACCAAGGTCACGACTTGATTGGTTGAAGAATCATCAAAAGTTACGTTATCGCCCTCGTTGAAAACCACAGCACTGCCGGCACTGTTGGTCCAGTTGGCAGTGGTGGCCAAATCCCAGTTCGTATTGGGATTGCCCCCCTGCCAGACCAGGTTCGCCGGCGCGGCGAGGGTCAACGCCGCGATTGGAGTTGAAGTGGCTGCCAGACCGCAACTGTTGGTGATGATCACATAATAACCATTGGCGGCCGTGGCGGCGTCGGCAGTGGTCGCCGGAGAAATGACGAGCATATTGGTTTGGGCGCCGGATACATTGCCACCATTGCTCAGGCCGGTTCCATTTTTATACCATTGATAATTCAACCCGTTGCCGGTGGCGGTCACAGAGAAGGTTGCATAGCCATTGGTAGCGACCGTTATCGAGCTCGGCTGGGTGGTGATGTTCGGTCCGGCCAGGACTGTCACGACGGCGTTGCTATTCATCCAGCCGACATTACCACTGACTGTGTTGCTCGCCAACACGGTGTAAACCCCGGAAACCGATTGCGACCCGAAGCTGACGGCGGAACCAGTGCCGGTGACGGTTTGTCCGGAGAATGCACTGTTGATGTAAAGCCAATAGACATTGCCCGTAACTGAGCTGCTCAAACCAACAGGAAATACTTGGCCCGGACACCCGGCGCCGCCGCCCGTCACGTTGAAGGTGGGCCCGGGCGCAGGACCCGTTGGCGTCACAACCGACCAATTACTGCCCACACGAAGTTCGTCAAACAGGTTGGTGGAAATGACCGAGCCGCCTTGTCCGGTGCCGTATATAAGACACAAGCCTTGCAGTGTGGGCGGAGCGGTCATCGGGCCGCCGGTGCCATCGCCGGGGTTGGAGTTGGTGGTATAGATGGTCGGGGCCGGGATGTTGGCGTCGTTGCCCAAGGAGGTCGGATTGACCCAAAGGTCCACCTCCCCTCGATTTGTGTTTATATTATTTGTAAACACGTAGGCCAGCACAATAAAGTAGGTATTGCCGGGGGTCAAAGCACTGGTTGTGTTTGTCAACGGGTAGGTGTTGTTGTGCACATCAAACTGCAACTGGCCGGTCGGGGTGACCCAAACGGAGACCCCGCTGCTGCCGCTCGCTGAACTGATGGTCGCGGTCTCGACCTCACCAATGATGGGGCGGGCGGCGGTGGGCAGTGATTGAATGTTCAAAAGGAATGAGAGGTAATTCGTCCCGCTGGTCTGTGGCGGAAACGGTGCGGCGGTGCTTCGACCGACAGCTGTGGGTCCCATTATTCCTCTGGGAGGACTATACGGATCGGGAGCCAGGCCGGGATAACTCAAGGCATAGTTGGTGCTAACGAAAGGGCTGCTATTGGTGCTCATGCTGTTGCCCGTGCTCCAATTGGTGTACACCTGCTGGCAATTAAAGGGGTCTTGGGTGGATGTGTTTTTCCCGATCCAGACGCCTTCCGGGTATTCGCCAAACGGTTCATAAACCGGAAACGAGAATTGCGCCTGGGCGCTCTGAATAAGGAGCAGAAGGCCGCACATTCCGATGATTTTTTTAAACATTGGGGTTGGGTTTTTTCTCATAATTCGGGTTGGGTTGGGTTTTTCCCCCATCAGTTGGGGTACCGTTCAATTTATTATAAACCTGTTTTATTGAGCATAAGCTCCACTGCCAGTAACCTGCTCCGTCCCCCCTCTGCCGTCAAAATAACCAAAGCTGCGAACAGTTTTATGCACTGGATTGATGGCAGCGCCCGGTTTGGCTAATGAGGAGTCGGCAAGTTCGTCAGCGTCCCCAACTGCCCACAGATCAGAAGGCGACACCCCGGCACGTCTGATTTGGTTCAAGTTCAACGGTTCATGGCCGTTCGAGCCGCTGGCGGCGTCATTTTTACCAAACGGTTCCGGACCTAATTCGGACCCCTGTGTACCCATCGTATTATTTTTTGGAAAGGCAGCGTCCAACAATGCTTTCGCCCCGTTTGCCCCGGTGCCTATGTTTACGGCATAGGATCCCATCGCATTGCCGTTTTGGGCATAAGACTGATAATTATCATCAGAGGGATTCACAAGGGTGGAGGCTGAGTCGATATTGGCCGGCCCCCAGAGGCTCGTCCAGGACGGGCATATGAATACTTTGACAACAAAGTTTGAAGTGGTTCCAACAGTTTTGGGATCCGGCAGGGTTAGATATTGCCATATATATACCGGCAACCATTTCAAGCACCCCCCCCGTATGCACGCCGTTGTAAACCGGAACCTGGCCATAAGTAAGTCCATAGTTCACACCCGGATTTCCACGGCAGCCCGGGCCCGGCGGACACTGATCGTTATAATCGTTAAAATACATCTGCAGCGCCAAACAGGTTTGCTTCATGTTGGCCGTGCAGTTCATCAAATACGCCTTGCGCTTGGCCAGAGCGAGCGCCGGCATCAACATTGCCGCCAAAATGGCGATGATGGCGATGACCACCAGCAGCTCAATCAGCGTAAAGGCCACGCGCCGGTTGACCCTTTGGTCTGTCTTTTTGTAAAAACAATTCAAATTTTTCACTGCTTGAAAACTACCATTTTATTTCTGCCACTGAGTTTCAAAAATTTTTAAAAAGTTGTTTCTGGAAACACGGATGAGCAAAAATAACGCATATTTTACCATTTGGAAATGGCGAAGGTTTGCAAAGTTATTTGAAAAAAGCGCACAAGCGTGCGGAAAAGCTTGTAAAATCGGGTGCTTCGTTTTAGTGTGCCGTCAAAATATGGCCAAAAGACAAAAGCGCGTCCTCCTGGCTCTCGGCTGGTATGATTACCATTTGCATCAGGGCATTGAGAAATATGCGCGGGAACAAGGCTGGCATCTTTACGCCAATATGGCCCGGGAAAAGGTGATTCCCTGGGGCTGGGAAGGCGATGGCGTTCTGGCCTGGCTCGGCGCGGGCGACGACCTCGCGGAATTTGTCAAAGCCGTCAACAAGCCGACGGTGGATTTCAGC
>Ga0116130_1000229_pt1 | contig 36460 bp, 28 predicted proteins | sample June2015DPH_17_5_FD_89733 | JGI IMG/M metagenome (GOLD analysis project Ga0116130, IMG submission 89733) | Peatland microbial communities from SPRUCE experiment site at the Marcell Experimental Forest, Minnesota, USA - June2015DPH_17_40 | ecosystem: Environmental > Terrestrial > Soil > Wetlands...
ATTGCTTAAATCGTTGTATGCCTTGCCGAGTTCATCAATCAGATAAGGCATACACATTTCGTTTTCAGCAAGGTCTTTCGCAATTGCTACCGCATATTCACGACATGTATTGTAACCGCATGCACCGCAGTTTAGCTCATCCTGCGGTGCAAACTTATTTGTCTGTGCTAAAATTTCTTTAATTCTTTCTTCCGACGGATACGGTCGCGTTTGGCTTTTAGCCGAAAAGTTCCGCAGAAAATTTATTTTCCTGCTGTTATAAAGATTACTTTTCCAAATTTGTTTATCGGTAGAATTAATTTTATCTTCAATATAATTTATAACTTTTTCTCTTCTTGAATAATAATTCAATTCAGAATCGATTGCCGGGCCGCTTATACAACCCTCGCAAAACAATATATCAACAAATTTTGCTTTAATATTGTTATTTGATATTTCATCAATCAACTCTGTTACTTTTCTTTTTCCTTCAACTACAATAATTTCCTTTTCTAGAATATCACCGGGAATTTTCGCCGTTTTCAAAAGTCCGCCTGCAAACGGGAAAGCTTTACCCATATAAGCATGCGGCGGATCAAAATTACTTTCTTCCATTTTCCCCGGTTCAATTTCCTGTTGAATAAACATCCTTTTGATATCCGTAAAAGTTAATACGGCGTCAATTGCGCCGCGTACTTCATCATCAAGATATTCCTGCTTCTTTGCAATACACGGACCGACAAACACAACTTTATAATCGCTACCCAAATTGGACTTTAAGTATCTTCCCATTGCAATCATAGGCGATACCATTTTTGCAAGGTTGGGTACCAAATCCGTGTGGTACTTCTCAATATAATTTATAACAGCCGGGCAAGCAGAACTAATTATCGTCTTTTTGTTCTCGGATTCAAAAACTTTAAGATAATGACTGCTTATTAAATCAGCGCCAAATGCAGTTTCTATAACCTTACTGAAACCAAGTTTTCTTAAAGCAGCCGGCAGTTTCAGATAATCAGTAGGAAACGAAGCTGCAAAAGACGGGGCTACAATAGCTATTGTCTTCGGCTGTGTTAAGATTTCATTTCGTACTTTTTCGATGTCGCTGGCAATACGTTTAGCATTTTGGGAACAAACTTTTACGCAGTGCCCGCATACTATACATCTTTCATGAAGGACTGCCGCCTGTCCATTAATTACTTTTATTGCCTGAGCAGGGCACTCCCTGATACATGAATAGCATCTTTTACATCTTGCAAGTATGGTGCTGACTATTCCATCATTCATTTCGCAACCTAATATTCCGGTTCCGCAACTGCTCTAAAACCAAAAAGGACTTTTTCAATCTAACCTAATTATTTAACTTTTATCTACAACACTTTTTTTATCGAAATATTCTGTATGCAGAATTTCATGCGCTTTGTGAGAATTAGATTCGCCAAGAAATTCTTTATAAAGAATTTTGACAGATTCATTTTCATGCGATCTGCGTAATTTCATTCTGCTGTCTATCTGGTATAATGCTTTCATTCTCTTCTGAATTTTCTCGGTCATTTGATGAATTGGTTGGCCGCCTCCGTTGATACAACCTCCGGGACACGTCATTACTTCAACAAAATGATATTTAGATGTACCGTTTTGAACGTCATCAAGTACTTTCTTTACATTACCTATACCGTTTACTACCGCAACGTTTATATCCAAACCGTTTATTGAAACTGTAGCTTCTTTAACTCCTTCTTTTCCTCTGACAGCTTCTAAATCAAGATTTTCTAATTCTTTACCTGAAATTTTAAAGTACGTAGTCCTAAGAGCAGCTTCCATAACACCTCCGGATGTTCCGAAGATAGCGGCAGCGCCGGTAGATTCTCCAAGCGGATTATCGAAATATCCTTCAGGAAGATCTCCAAATTCAATGCCTGCAAGTTTAAAGAATCTTACAAGCTCCCTGGTTGTAAGAACTGCATCAACATCAGCCATGTTGTCTTCACTTAATTCATTCCTGTTTGATTCATATTTCTTAACGGTACACGGCATTATTGATACAACAAATATGTCTTTAGGATTGATGCCCATTTTCTTGGCATAATACGTTTTAAGAATAGCGCCTTCCATTTCATGTGGAGATTTGCATGAAGAAAGATGCTCTAATATTTCCGGCCTGTTCTGTTCCGCATATTTTATCCATCCAGGGCAGCAACTTGTAAACATTGGCAATGAACCACCGTTTTGAATTCTGTGTATAAGTTCTGTTGCTTCTTCCATTATAGTAAGATCGGCTCCAAAATTTGTATCGAATACTTTCTTGAAGCCAAGACGTTTCAACCCTGTAACCATTTGACCTGTTACATCGGTACCAAGAGGCATATTGTATTCCTCACCCAGCGTAGCTCTTACGGCAGGCGCCACCTGCACTATAGTAAATTTAGTACGGTCATTAATCGCATTTACGACTTCTTTCAATGCCCCTTTCTCTCTTAATGCTGCTGTTGGGCAGACAAGAATACATTGGCCGCATAAAATACAGTCACTTACATTAATCCCTTTGTTATAAGGAGTAGTTACAATAGTTGAGAATCCTCTGTTTGTAAAGTCAATGGCTCCTACTTTTTGAACTTCGTGGCATACTCTTACACATCTTCCGCAAAGTATGCATTTGGCAGGATCTCTTTCCATAGATGCACTTGAAATATCAATTGCATGATTTTTACTTTCACCGACATAACGGTGTTCTCTTACGCTGTATTTTTCAGACAAATTCTGCAGTTCGCAGTTTTTATTTCTAACACAAATCAAACAATCCTGCGGGTGATTTTCTATAAGCAATTCGACGATAGTTTTTCTTGCTCTTCTAACACGTGGTGAATTTGTTTCAACAACCATTCCGTCATAAACGGGGAATGCACATGACGGAGTTAAGTTCCTTTGTCCCTGTACTTCAACAACGCAAATACGGCAAGCGCCCGTGGGAGCTAAATCTTTAAGATGGCAAAGAGTGGGAATATGAATTCCAACTGACTTTGCAGCATCAAGTATTGTCATTCCATCTTCTGCATTAACTTTTATATTATTTATTGTTAGCTGAACCATTTATTTCTCCGTAATTCATACTGGTTAAATAGCAGTAATAGCGTCGAATCTACAAGATTCAATACATATTCCGCATCTTGTACATTTATCGTCAATGATATAATGCGCCTGTGCTTTCTCGCCTATTATTGCATCTGAAGAACATTTCTTTGTACATACACCGCACCCTGTGCAGATGGTATTGTCTATTGAGTAAGTAAGCAATTCCTTGCAAACATGGGACGGACATCTTCTTTCATATAAGTGTGTTTCATATTCATCTCTGAAATACCTGAGTCCTGAAAGAACCGGATTTGATGCCGATTGCCCGAGACCACACAGAGAAGTATCCCTGATTACATCACCTAATCTCTGGAGATGAATAACGCCTTTAAATCTTTGAAGCTCATCAAGTTTATTCTTTGTATTTCTATAGCTGGTTGGAATTCTTTCTATTATTTCCAGCATTCTTTTTGTACCCTCCCTGCAGGGAACGCATTTACCACATGATTCATTTTGAATAAAAGTTAAAAAGTATTTGGCAACATCAACCATACAGGTTTCTTCATCCATAACTACAAAACCTCCGGAACCCATCATAGCGCCGACTTGCTTAAGCGATTCATAGTCAACTATGGTAGATATTACGCTTGTAGGTAAGCATCCGCCGGAAGGACCACCGATTTGTACCGCTTTAAACTTCTTATCATCAGGTATGCCTCCACCAATATCAAAGATTACCTCTTTTAATGTTATTCCCATCGGCACTTCTACAAGACCGGTATTCTTTATATTACCGCTTAAAGCAAAAACTTTTGTGCCTTTACTGGCAGCAGTTCCAACCGAAGCATATTTTCCCGCACCCTTATTAATTATAGGAGCGATATTTGCCATAGTTTCAACATTATTTATAACAGTGGGCTTTCCCCATAATCCTGAAACTGCCGGAAATGGGGGACGTGGCTTTGGCATTCCGCGTTTACCTTCTATTGATGCGATTAAAGCAGTTTCTTCACCGCACACGAAGGCGCCTGCGCCTTTTTTAATTTTCAATTCAAAATTAAAACCGCTATTAAGAATATTTTCACCAAGCAGTCCATACTTCTTGCATTGTTCAATTGTATTCTGAAGACGTACTATAGCAAGCGGATATTCTGCACGGCAGTAAATATATCCATGAGAAGCCCCTATAGAATAAGCAGCAATCAATATTCCTTCAACAACTTTGAAGGGATCACTTTCAAGAACCGACCTGTCCATAAATGCACCGGGATCACCTTCGTCCGCATTACATACCATGTATTTATGATCGGTCTTTTGCTTGTAAGCAAATTCCCATTTTTTACCGGTAGGAAATCCTGCGCCGCCTCTTCCGCGTAAACCGCTGTCAGAAATCTCTTTAATAACATCATTAGGTTTCATCAGGCGGAGAACTTTATCCAGAGCTTTGAAACCACCATGAGCTATATAAGCATCAATAGAAGTAGGATCGACAACGCCGCAGTTTTCCAGTACAACTTTTAATTGGTGTCTGAAGAAAGGAATATCATTTATATAAGGAATTTCTGGAGTTGCTTTTCCAAAAGTACCGAGAAGTTTCTCTTTAAATATTCCTTTTTCAATAAATATCCTTTGAATTAGCTTTGGTACAAGCTTGGGAGTAATTTCACAGTATGAAATTCTATCTTGCCCCGGAAACTTTATATCGACAATAACTTCTCTTGCACAGAAGCCGATACATCCTGTCGGCTGTATAACTGCGTTAATATTGAGTTTGGCAAGTTCGGCTTTAATTGCTTCTTCAACTTTTAAAGCGCCAGACGCTAGTCCGCAAGTACCCATGCCGATGAAGATTATTGGCAGATCATGTTCAATGTTTTTTAATTTTCTGCTAAGAGAGGCAAATTTTTCGACACAAGCTTTGTCATGATGACAAAGAGGACCTTCAGTACAACAGCGTACAAAAAGATCGCATGGTTTCTCCGAACTATGCCAACATTCGTCGCAACATTTTTCAATGAATGATTTCATACTAACCCTACCTCCGGAGTAATAGATGCTTCTTTTGCTTTTGACGCCTTAGAATATTTCTTTACGATATTAGGAATATCTTTTACAGTTATGCGTCCGTAATATTCATCATTAATTGTCATTACTGGAGCAATACTGCAGGCACCAATACAGTTAACTACTTCGATAGAAAATTTTCTATCTCTTGTAGTTCCACCTGCTTTAATATTCAAAGCATTTTCAAGCGCAAGCAGAATATTAGCCGAGTTCTTAACATGACATGCCGTACCACGACAAACTCTTATTATATTTTCACCCAACGGTGCAAGTCTAAATTGATTATAAAAAGTAGCAACACCATAAACACGACTTAAGGGCATCCCAACAAAATTTGCGACTTCTTGAAGAGCAGACTCCGGTAAATAGCCATAGATGCTTTGGACTTCCTGTAGTAGAGGAATTAAACTACTTTTATCATTTGGTTCATAACTTTTGAAAATATCCGTATGCATTTTTTTCTCAAATTTTTCAACAAATTACTTTCATATTAAGTGCCACAAAATGTTTGCAAAAAATTGAAAATTATAATGATTTTTAACGAATTGATTTCAAAATGGTCACCTTTTCCTAAGAATGGAAAACTTTTTTTCAAAACAGATACTCGTTTGCTAAATGTAAGTAATTTTCCAATCTTAAAGACATCGTATATTTTTCTATTATTAATTATTATCCGCAAAAAATACCAACTAATTTCCTATAAATGAGAACAGCAATTGAATAATTCAACACTACATATAAATTGGAACGAACTTTTGACAGGATATTTTGCTTGAAAGATTTTGATAAGAATAACACTTAAATTGATAAAATTCTTCTTCTATAAGCAGGATAGTTAAAGCTAAAGTATCATCATACAAATGCGCTATATATATTACTAATGCAAGTACTTTTAATCTCAATTCAGTTTATAATTATTCCACTCGGGAAATGATTCTTTTTTGACAGCTTTTTCTGTTTCTTCCAACAGCAAATCTATAGCGCGGCTTATTGATTGAAATTTCTCTTCATCCATAAAACCAAGGTTATGGTTTGTTTCCGTAGCAGCGCTTTTAACAAACAAATAAGCCTTAATAAGATATAAACTTATCCGTTCGCATGTAATTGGGAAATTATCAAGCGCCCTTAAGGTGTGAATATTATAAACCCCCTCACCCGGCACAATTAATTTTCCTAACGAATCACATTCTTCCCGCAGATTTAATCTATTTTTTACAATAAAATCAAAAAGCGTTCCAATGATTTTCTCAGTGTTCCGGATATCGCATTAGTCAATAATATTAGTTGGATTCTTTATGATGCAATCAAATTAATGCTGGACTTCTCTTTTCATAGAGAAAATTTCGCATGTATGCTTATTTCAACAGAAAATGAATTCCTTCTTCCGGTATATTTATTGAGTTGATTATTTGGAAAGATTCCCATGTTATAATATCATTGATAAAGAACTTACGATTAAATGCATGGAAAATTACCGTTATTTAAGAAAAACCGGGGTAACAATCAAAAGTACAGTAGACTTACTAATTGCTATTTATTATATAGGAAATAATCTAATCTAACTTCATAACAATTATGATTATTATCCTAAAGAAGAACATTCGGGATTAAAAGTACTGTATCTTCCTAAACACCTGCGTTAATATTCCTGACTAAAGAAACGCTATTTTCTTACTTTTTCTTCAGCACAAAACCAGTTGAAGGCTGCAACTCAATATTAGTTGAAACAACAGCGAGAGATTCAACTCCTGCCATATCAGGATTTACCAACATCTCCCAATCCCCGTCCGGTAAATTAAATTCCTGAGATTTATTAATATCCGCATTAAACAGAACGACAAAATTCTCATCACTATAATTCAGCTTATAGCCAAGTGCAAACGGATTCTCTTTTACATCTAAAAAAGTAATATCTTCATACTTCGCCCGCCTGAAAGCTGCGTAATTATTTCTTAAGGCAATGAGCCCTATATAATAATTTCTTAAATCTTCATTTAATTTTGCATGATTATAATTGATGTAATTCGTCTCATCGTCTTTATTGTAGCTGTTGTTATCCAGCTTTCCTCTATTAGTATCCGGGAATAAATTATCATTCGGAATTACTTTTGCCCGCGCAAATTCATCGCCTTCCTGAAACATAACAATACCCTGCGATGTAAAAAGGAATAACGCACCAAGTTTGTTCAGCTTTAACTCAAGCGGTGTTAATTTGACTAAAGATTCAATATCTTTTATTACTTCATTCTCTCCTATTTTCCCGGTTCCAATCCTGATAAAATCTCCAAGGGTGTAGCCGTCATGAGAAGATAAATAATTTACCGAATGCTCCTTCTTTTGAAACAATCCTAAAGAATCTCTCACCAGGGTCCCGTTTACGTAGCTTTTTATTCTTTCAGAACTATTATTGTCATACCATTTACCGAAAATCCATCCAAGTCCGTTAACCGGGTTCTCACCTTTAACGCCGTTTCTAATTTGGTCATTCCAGCTTCCCCAGCCTCTAAGAGAAAAACCAGTAGGGTCATAACCACCGCCCCATGGTTCACAAACAAAAATTACATTTGGATTAATTTTTTTTGCTTCATGGGTAATCTCTTCAATTGTTTCCCAGTCAATAAGCTTACCAAGATCAAAACGGAAGCCGTCAACATGATATTCTTTCATCCAGTATAAAATACTTTCAACTATCAGCCTGCGCATCATCGGGCGTTCTGTCTTAAGATCATTGCCGCATCCGCTTTCAGCGATATAATTCCCTCTTTTGTCAAGACGGAAATAATAATCTCTGTCAATCTCTTTTAAATTACCCAGCTCATACTCGGAAAGATGATTATAAACAACATCCATAACCACGGCAATACCTTCTATGTGGAAGGCTTTTACCATATCTTTGTATTCGGAAACCTGCTTTGCTGAAGTGCCACTCCATAAATTCCACTTTAAATAATTTGAATTACTGCTGTAATAATCTTCGGGCGCAAAAAAAGCTGCGGTCATATAACCCCAATGATTTCTCTCATAAGAATTCCATGAATTATATCTTCCATTTAACGAATCATTATAAGGAATTTCGATGTTTGCAAATTCCTGTAAAGGTAATAGTTCAATAGTATTAACTCCTAAGCTTTTTATATAGTCAATTCCGCCCGTTTTTTCATGTCCAATTAAGCCGTGGTAAGTGCCCGGCTTGCTGCAACCGGATAAAGAATCAGCCGTTAAGTCCCTGATATGCATTTCGTAAATAACAACGTCGCGCCAGTCTCTTTGTATCCAATTGTCTTCTTCCCAGTCATAATTATTTTCTTTTACAACTATAGAACGCCTTGGGGGAAAATAAGTATTATAAGTAGCAACTGCTTTTGAATAAGGGTCAATACAAATTACATTTTTTGTTTCAGGATATTTAGGATTATAAACTTTAAAACCATAGAACAAACCATAATTCTTTCCGTATAGAACCGTTTCCCATACACCGTCGGAGTCTTGATCCATATGGTATTCCTGTCCGTTATTATCTTCTGGTTTTTCAAATGCAATAAGCTTTACTTCTTTAGCATCCGGTGCAAATAATCTGAAATAAGTTTTGCCTTTCTCAACAAAAGAACCGAGTTTTTTTGACGAGAAATACTTGTTCAAATCTTTTTTTTCGGACTTTATACTTAAACTATGTACGGAAGCTCTGGATTTGCTTTTATCGCTTACGAACAATGTGGCACCTTTCAAATTAATTACAGAAATTATCAAATAAAAAAGAATAAATACTTTTATGTATTTCATTTTATCGCATTATTATCATAATCGTTAATAAATTGAAACTATTTACATAGTTAAACATACTAAAATCTTTTTCCTTAGTTTTATTGCACTTACAGATTTATTAGTCTAAAAATCTAAATCGTAAATTATAATAATTAGCAAAATTAGTATTCATATTCTATCTTAATATTTTTCTCATCTTTTACTTTTACAAAGAGAATATTCCTTTTTGAATCAAGATAATAACCGACGTTAGAATTACTTAACTCATCTTCGCTTGAAAAATTTTTCAAAAAAATTCCGTTATTAGTTATGTTGAAAGTATTTCCTGGGTTCAATATTTTAAAAAGATAATAATTTCTCCCTGTTCGATAACCGTCATGTTTTTTATCAGCATTTATCAATACGGAATTTTTAAACACTTGTGATGAAAAATCGGTTATAGAATATTTACCATTCTTATAATTATAACTAATTCCATCATCTTCATACAAGCTATAACTGCCTGAAGAAGCCGGACAAAGAATTACTTCAAGCTGATCAAATTTCTTCTCACCCACATATTGCTGAACTTCCTGCATTGGAATGAAACCGCCCACTTTTAGAAAAACAGGTATCTTATCTATTGGGGCATCAACAGTAATCCATTGTTTACCATTATATATATTATGGTTAAACAACTCTATCCATTTCCCTTCCGGAAGATAAAGCTTCTTTGTGCTGCTTGTTTCATTAACAACAGGTGCAACTAAAAGGTTTTCACCTATCATAAACTGGAACTGGGCAGCGTCCGAATAACATTCATCATCATCTTGGAAATTTAAGAACATAGCTCTCATTACAGGAAGACCGGTCATTGAAGAATTATAAAATTCATTATATAGATAAGGCAGCATTTTATAACGAAATGAAATTATATTACGTACGTTGTTTTCCGTTTCATTTCCGAAAACCCAGGGTTCTTTATCAGGCTGCTTAATTTCAGAATGGCCTCTAAAAAAAGGAGTAAAAGCGCCGAGCTGCATCCAGCGAGTATAAAGCCGTGAAGAAGGAAAGTCAAAGAATCCGCCTACATCGGAACCGATAAATGGAATTCCGCTTAATCCCATACCTAACGACATTAGACATGCAAGCTGAAGATGGTCTTCACTTGCGGTGTTATCGCCAGTCCATATTGCAGAGTATCTTTGAATACCGGAATAACCTGCTCGTGAAAGTAAAAAATGTCTCTTATCAGGTGAATATTTTTGGAAAGCTTCAAATGCTGATTTGGCTTCTTCAAGAGCATATACATTATGTATTTTTTTGTGCGTAGCATAAAAGCCATTGTCGTTAAACTCAACCAAATCGGGAAATACCTGTCCCCATACGGATGGTTCATTCATATCATTCCAGAAACCTTCGATACCCTGTTTAAGCATCGCATTAAGTTTCTCGCCCCACCAATCCCTTGTTTCTTTTTTTGTAAAATCAGGGAAGTAAGCCCAAGAAGGCCAGACTTCACCTTGATACGGTATGCCATCAGGATACTTCACAAAAAGGTTTTTAACTAAACCTTCTTTAGCAGCAAAATAATTTGTATCCGCTTTTATCCCAGGATCGATTATGGTAACAATTTTAAATCCTTCATCTTTCAAATCACCAATCATTTTTCCCGGGTCTGGAAACCTATCCGTATTCCATGTAAATACTCTATAACCATTCATGTAATCGATATCAAGATATATTACATCGCATGGAATTTTTTTATCTCGAAAATTTTTTGCAATTTCTTTAACTTTGGATTCAGGGTAGTAACTCCATCTACTTTGCTGGTAACCGAGTGACCACAACGGCGGCAACTGCATTCTTCCTGTCAATAAAGTATATGAAGAAATTACTTTTTTAATCTCAGGCCCGAGAATAAAGTAATAGTTCAGTTCACCATTTTCAGCGCCGAACCAATAAAACCTGTTGTTGCTTGCCCCAAAATTAAAGTAGGATTTGTATGTATTATCAAAGAAAATCCCGTAAGCTTTTTTATTTCTTTCTCCGATAAAGAAAGGAATAGAAACATACAATGGGTCGGATTCTACATCATACCTGCGATCGGTATTCCACATTGTATACTGAATACCTGTTTTATTTAACCTTCCGGTTTTCTCTCCAAGGCCAAAAAACTTTTCATCGGTAAACAATTTTTTGTAACACCTTACTTCGCTGTTTTCAAAACTTGTACCGAAGCTTTTATCATCTTCATTAATTAGATTATTCTTTTTATCATAGATTGAAATTCGGCAGGGAGATTTTGAAATTTCAACATTAATCTCTGCAGTCGAAAGAAGAAAATAATTTCCTTTATCTACCATTGTAAATCTCACATTTTCTTTTCCGTTATAAATTACAGCATAAGAAGGAGCCGCAGAAAATTTGGGTTTATCGGTATACCGGAATTGAATTATGTTATCCTTAATTATATAAATATTAAAATTGGCATTTGTAAGAACAAATTCCACATGGTCATTGAATAATTGTTGCGATTGGATATTTCCAGCAAATTTAAGATCAGGTTTTGTTAAAGTTGTTATAAATAGACATAGAATGACAAATAAAAATTTTTCCATTTTTATTCCTTTAATAAATTAAGATAATTCGGATTGTTCAATAGTCATTTATTAATTGATATAAACTTTTCGAAAAGGGTAATTTTTAAACTCATTCGCTGCTTAATATTTTACCGTCCAAAACCGGTGTAACACAAATAAGAGGATTCTGCGGGACATTAAGACTTGAAAATATCTCCTCAAAAAGTTCAAACTGCCTTCCCCGTTTTTCTAATTTTGAAAACTTTCTGTAAGGCATAAACTTCCCTTTTGAGTTAACCGGTGCATTGAAATGATAAGCTTTATCAAAATCCTTTTTGGCTTTACTTTTCAAGAATTCTATTTTCGTTTCGTCGCCGCCTTCCATTTCATAAGCTATTACACGAAACTCGACAACGCAATCATTATTGATAACAAGATAGATATTCAAAATTATTTCATTCATATACAGCTTTTTTGTTTATCAAGGTAAAATAACCGAGGCAGACAGCATAAACAAATGCAAATTTGCACATAATACTTTCAGTAACTGCCAACAACTTGTCATTGTGAAATGCAAGTAGTATAAACGCCGCTATAACCGGAAGGGAGACAAACAATAAACCTCCCAATAATATTTTGGAAAGCTTCTTCTTAGTTTCATCATTTGTCTGCCTTATTCTAATACATAAGAAAATAATTGCATACACAACCGGAGCATAATAAAAGAAGCCGTAAAAACTTCCCAACGGATAACTATACGATGCGTAAAGAACCGAACAAGATACTACAGCAAATTTATCCATTACTAAATAATAATAAACTGCAAATGCTAATGCAGGGATAAATAGTGCTTTATTCAATTTGTGATTTCTTCTAAAATACTTCAGAATAAAATACAAATTAAGAGGCGGCAGAAAAGATATATCTAAAAATGCGAGGTATGCCATATAGGAATATTTAAGATTTAATGCGCACATTAAAAATTCTAAAGCCTGGTAAACTGCCAAAATTCCAACCAGGATAATTCCCAAAAAATTTATTTTATTTTTTTCGGAAAAAATGAGTAGATTTAACAGCAGGATAAATTCCATACAGGCTAACAGAAGCGAACCCAAGCCATTCCAATTAATCAAAGTTTATCCCTTTTGTTTTTATTCATGATACCGTCGTTAAACGGAATTAAAGAAAATTTTTTGTGACCGCACCAAACAATTATTTTCCCTTCATCAAACCTTACATTCAGCGGTCTGATTCCCGTACCGCAACGGGTATCTTCACAAAACGGTTGAATGTTTGTAAGGCTGCATAAGCATTTCAATCGACATATTTTTACAAGTTTCGGCATCTATCAAAGTTTTACCCTTTTACTATTGCGGCTTCTAGAAGAGATTCACTTTGGAAGCGAATCTCACACAAAACATTAAGCTTTTGGCCCTATCATTTTCTCAGGACGAACGATTTCATCAAACTTTTCTGCTGTAAGCAGATTCAATTCAATTGCAGCTTCTTTCAATGTCTTATTTTCTTTATGCGCTTTCTTAGCAACTTTAGCTGCATTATCATAACCGATGTAAGGATTCAATGCCGTTACAAGCATTAAAGAATTTTCAAGATGTTTCTTAATATTTATTTCGTTTGCCTCAACACCCGCAACACAATGATCTGTAAAGCTTTCACAAGCGTCGGATATAAGCCTGATTGACTGAAGCACATTAAATATTATAACAGGCTTAAATACATTTAATTCAAAATTGCCGCTTGCTCCTGCGAAATTAACTGTTGTATCATTGCCGAAAACCTGAGTGCAAACCATTGTCATAGCTTCACATTGGGTAGGATTAACTTTGCCCGGCATTATTGAACTCCCCGGTTCGTTCTCGGACAGAACCAATTCTCCTATACCGCAGCGGGGACCCGACCCAAGCCACCTAATATCATTTGCTATTTTCATTAAAGAAGCCGCAAGAGTCTTTAAGACTCCGCTTGTTTCTACTAATGCGTCATGCGCAGCAAGAGCTTCAAATTTATTCCTGGCAGAGATGAACGGCTTTCCTGTCAGCTCAGCAATTTTTGCCGCCGCCTTTACGGCAAATTCAGGATGTGTATTCAATCCTGTGCCAACAGCAGTACCACCAAGTGCAACCTCATATAATCTTGGCAGGTTTCCGTGTATTCTTTCAAGTCCGTTTGTGAGCTGCTGCACATACCCGGAAAATTCTTGTCCGAGCGTTAGAGGCGTAGCATCCATTAAATGCGTTCTACCAATCTTTATAATATTTCTAAACTCATCCGATTTTATTGCTAACGCATCACGAAGTTTTGTTACCATAGGGATAAGTCTTCTATGGATTTCCTCAATTGCGGCAATGTGCATTACTGTTGGAAAAGTATCGTTTGATGATTGAGCTTTATTTACATCATCATTCGGGTGAATAGGTTTTTTGCTGCCCATCACTCCGCCAGCAAGCTCAATCGCACGGTTGGAGATAACTTCGTTTGCATTCATATTGGTCTGTGTACCGCTGCCTGTCTGCCATACGACCAGGGGGAAATGCTCATCAAGTTTACCTTCAATAACTTCATTTGAAGCTTTGACGATTAAATCCGCTTTCTCAACAGGTAATATACCGAGTTCTTTATTTGTTAAAGCTGCGGCTTTTTTCAGAATGCCAAGCGCTCTGATCATCTCACGCAGAAATCTTTCACCACCGATTTTAAAATTCATTAATGACCGCGCTGTCTGAGCGCCATAATACTTATCAGCCGGGACATTTATTTCTCCCATACTATCAGTTTCAATTCTATAATTCATAATTTTTCTCCCTAATGAATATAAATTTTATTTTATTAACAGGAACTGCAAAAGAACTGCAGACTTCCTATGAATTAAAAATTTCTTTTATCAAAATTACGATAATTTCAGACAAAGCTTAATACCCTTTCACGCAATATAAGCCTAAAATTTTTTAATGTTCACAACTACAACAAAATAAGCATACTCGATTTATTTATTGAACCTTATTTACGATATTATATATTTATAATAAAATAATTATGAATTATAAATTGCTATATTTATAAAAGAAATATTAAACCTTGTTTGCAGAAAATTATAATAATCTAATCATAATCAATTATATACATCAAATAAGTATGATAGATACTTTTCTCTTTAATAGTGAATCTAATATCCGGAGGAATTGAGGTGTCTGTTTGCTATGGAGCTTTTGTCAATGAATTAACCGAACCCTTTTCTATATCCAGCACAATTACATTTTCATCCGGAATTGTTCCGGGTCCCCATGATTTAATATTTATTTGAACAATGAAACATTTCAACAATTCTATCTGTTAGAAAAGCCATTTATTTTTCTCTTCTTTAACCCCGTGTGACAGATCAAAGTAAAAATTTCTTCCTTTCAGCACAATGGTAACAGAATTAAGTTGGCACGCATTAATTGACTCATTATTTTTAAAACGTTTTGATGTTTTATCACAACGTTTCGATTAAAGAAACGTTGAATTATAGTTTAAGCTAAAATACCTGTAGTAATAAGTAAAATTTAGCCGGTAATATTCGATAATGACCTTGGTAGGTAATATTTTAGATTTACCGCACAAAAATAGGAAAGAAAACATAATGGAATTAACACAGCTTGATAAAAGCAGTTATTTAAAAGGTCTTTTAATAATTGTTAAAAAAGATGAGCGCTTAACTGATTTTGAAAAGAAGTTTCTTAAAAGCATCGCTTCAAAGCTTGGATTTGCTTCTGATTTTTATGAAAGCACGATACACAGCCTTCTTGCGAATAAATATATTCCTGAAAATCCCATCAAGTTTTCCGAAAAAACGATTGCCGAATCGTTTATTACCGATGGGATTAAATTAGCGCTTAAAGACAACAAACTTTCCGATAAGGAACTTGAGTGGCTAATGCTGACTGCTTCCGAAAATGAACTAGATGAAGATTGGTTCGCCAATAAAATTAATAAACTTAAAGAGAACAAAAGTTTGCTTCCGGCAATGGAATTTGCTCTTTTCTCTATTATTTAAGTTTTTATAACCGGTTTTTTCAACAGATAAAAATTTTTGGGGGATAATTAAGGATATTTTTAAATGTTTCCCAGCCTCAATATTTAAACACTCATCTTTTTTTTAATTCTCAAATGATTTTAACTACACAAATAGTTTGTCGTTTGTTGTCTATATCTATAATTTTAGCGCTATAAACTTTATTGAATAGAAATTTTATTATTATATCATAAAAAATACTCTGTAAAAATTTTTGAGGATTAAAATGAAAAAGATGAAGGCTCTTGTTAAGAAATATGCTGAACCTGGCCTATGGCTTGATGAAGTTCCCTTACCCGAAGTGGGTGTGAACGATGTCCTGATTAAAATTCATAAAACATCCATCTGCGGAACGGATATTCATATTTACAATTGGGACGACTGGGCAAAAAAAACTATCCCGGTGCCTATGGTTGTGGGCCATGAGTATGTTGGAACCATAGAAGCAATCGGAAGCAATGTACACGATGTAAAAATAGGGGAACTTGTAAGCGGCGAAGGACATATAGTATGCGGTTACTGCAGAAATTGCCGTGCCGGCAGAAGGCATCTCTGCCCAAATACAAAGGGTGTTGGAGTAAACCGTCCAGGATGCTTTGCAGAATTCCTCAGCATTCCTGTATCAAATGTTTGGCATTGCGATCCATCTATCCCGGAGGATATATTTTCTATTTTTGATCCCTTTGGAAATGCAGCCCATACTGCTTTATCATTTAATGTACTTGGCGAGGATGTTTTAATAACAGGAGCAGGACCGATTGGAATAATGGCAGCCGCAATTGTAAAACACGCAGGCGCCCGTTATGTAATAATTACCGACATTAACCCAAACCGCCTTAAGCTGGCAGAAAAAATGGGTGTTACAAGAACCGTAAATGTAACAAATGAAAAACTTGAAAGTATAATGGAAGAACTTGGCATGAAAGAAGGGTTTGATGTAGGACTTGAAATGTCCGGGAGTGCCGAGGCTTTTAAAAATATGCTGTCTTTAATGTGCCACGGCGGTAAGATTGCACTGCTCGGGCTTCTGCCGAACGCCGCAATAGATTGGGAAACCGTAATCTTTAACGGGTTAACGCTGAAAGGAATTTATGGAAGGGAAATGTTCGAGACCTGGTATAAGATGACTGTAATGCTTCAAACCGGACTGGATATTTCACCTATAATTACAAATCATTTCCCTTTTGAACAATTCAAGGATGGTTTTGAACTTATGAAGTCCGGCAACTCAGGTAAAATTATTTTGAACTGGATATAAAAAAGAGGATTTCATTATGAATGAGACAGTAAAAAAATTTTATCAGCAGCAGTTAAAACAAATTGACGCTGACGGCTTATTAAAGGAAGAAAGAATTATTACAAGTCCGCAAAAAGCAAAAATTGAGGTTGCAGGCGGCCAGCAGGTTTTGAACATGTGTGCAAATAATTATCTCGGTCTGGCAAATCACCCGGAAATAATTAAAGCCGCTAAACAGAGTTATAATAAATGGGGATACGGACTTTCATCCGTCCGTTTTATTTGCGGGACACAGGAAATTCATAAAGAGCTTGAGCAAAAAATTTCCGAATTCCTTGAAACTGAAGATACAATCCTTTATACATCCTGTTTTGATGCAAACGGCGGTTTGTTTGAAACAATCCTTTCTGAAAATGATGCTATAATCAGCGATGAGCTTAACCATGCAAGTATTATAGATGGGATACGATTGTGCAAAGCGCAGCGTTACAGGTATAAAAACAGCGATATGAATGACCTTGAAGAAAAGCTTAAAGAAGCACAGCCGGCAAAGATATGCTTAATTGCGACCGACGGTGTTTTTTCCATGGATGGATTTATTGCAAAATTAAAGGACATCTGCAACTTAGCGGATAAGTATAACGCACTGGTAATGGTAGATGATTCCCATGCGGTCGGCTTTATGGGAAAGCACGGCAAAGGCACACACGAATATAACGATGTTATAGGAAGAATCGATATAATAACCGGAACGCTCGGTAAAGCATTAGGAGGCGCAAGCGGCGGTTATACCAGCGGAAGAAAAGAAATAATTGACTTGCTGCGGCAGCGCTCGCGTCCTTATTTGTTTTCCAATACGGTAGCGCCGGCTATTGTTGCCGCTTCAATTAAGGTGCTGGAATTATTAGAGTCCTCAACGCATCTGCGCGACAAGCTTGAAGATAATACTAAATTCTTCCGTGATGGAATTGCAAAAGCAGGATTGAATATAAAGCCCGGTGTTCATCCAATTGTTCCTATTATGATAGGCGATGCCGCTTTATCCCAGAAGATGGCAGCCCGATTATTGGAGAAAGGAATTTATGTTACCGGGTTCTTCTACCCAGTAGTCCCTAAAGGAACAGCAAGGATACGCGTGCAAATATCCGCTGCACATTCAAAGGAAGACCTGAAATTTGCAATTCAAAAGTTCAAAGAAGTTAAAGAAGAGTTCGGGTTGTAAAATATTTGCAAATCAATCGGGTAAACTTTCATATAGGTTTAATTTTAAGGATCATGAATGTAAATTGGATAACTATAATGGATTTGTTTGAATAGAAGATTATAAGAGATTTAAAAGAGTAGAATTTAAAGTAATATTATTTTACTATGTGATAGATTTGTTGTTCGAAAAACCAACATTAAAATATCACAGTAAATATTCTAATTTTATAAAAGCAGACCCTTAAAGCATATTAAATATGCTATTGCTTAATTTTGAATAACTTGTCAATTAACTATATATTGTCATAGTTTATTTGCTTTTTGAGAATAATTACAGCTTCGGACAATATCGAAAACATTCGGAATTGTCGTGGGAAACTTACTTTGCCCGGAGGTTGTATTTATTAATTTTATTATAAAGTGTCACCCTGTCTATTTCCAATATCTGCGCACTGCGGGAGATATTCCATTTGTTTTTATTCAAAACCCTGAGTATATGTTTCTTTTCAATTATTGATAAGCTTTCCTTATCTTCATCCGGATTAAATTCTACGGAAGCAATACGAAACGGCAGGTCGTCAACTATAATGGCCTCCAATTTCCCGACTACCAATGCGCGTTCAATTGCATTTTCCAATTCTCTTACATTACCGGGCCAGTCATAATTAATTAAAAAGTCGGCTGCTTCTGTAGATATTTCTTTGGCGGGCCTGCTTATACTTCTTGTGAACTTTTTTATAAATTCGTTTGCTAAAAGCAGTATATCATCTTTACGCTCACGCAAAGGCGGTAATTCAATAGGAAAAACATTAAGCTTGTAATACAGGTCTTCCCTGAACTTATCTTCTTTTATCAATCTCTCAATATTTTCGTTTGCAGCGGAAATCAGGCGGAAATTTGTTTTAATTAATTCACTACTGCCAACTCTTGCAAACCGGTTTGTTTCAAGAACATTTAGAATTTCAACCTGCATTTTTAATGCAATTGAATTCACTTCATCGAGGTATAATGTACCGCCGTCGACTGTCTCAAATTTCCCTTTCTTAGTTATCTGACTTCCCGCGGCGCCGGCTTCTTCGCCGAAAAGTTCATTCCGCAGCATTGATTCTGTCAGCGCTCCGCATTTAACGGATATGAACGGGAAATATTTTCTAATGCTTTTATTATGAATAGCTTTAGCCGTTGATTCTTTCCCAGTTCCGCTTTCACCGCGGATCATTACTGCGGTATCATTTTGTGCGGCTGTAATAATCTGCTCATGGACTTTTTTCATTGCAGGGTTTTCCCCAACAATGCTGTCCGGCCCGGAAATTTCATCTATGTTATTTTTCAGCATTTTATTTTCATAGCGAAGTTTCTTTTGTTCAAACGCTTTAGATACAAGATTGGCAAGGTCATCCGGATCAATAGGCTTTGTTACATAATCATAAGCGCCGTCTTTTATTGCGGCAATCGCAGTAGAAACCGAGGCATATGCGGTAATCATTATTACAATTGTTTCAGGATCAATTTTCTTTACTTCCTTTAACAGTTCAAGTCCCCCCATACCCGGCATTTTCAGATCAACAAGCAGCAGTCCGGATCTTTCAGCCATAAATTTCTTCAGCGCCGATTCTCCGCTTTCTGCGGCATCAACAACATAGCCCTCATTTTCGAACCAATGGAAGAGGGACTCTCTTATTATTTTCTCATCGTCAACAATTAAAATATTTTCTTTTTTACTCATTATGTTCTCAAAAATTTAAATTCATTTTATGCAATTTATTTTTATACAACCTTAACCCGTTGTTCGTAATTAGAAAATAAACCGTTAAAACGGTTGGAAGATTTATGCGTTACTACACTAGCTCAAGACTTCCTCCGAAGGGGCGGCTTTGCCAAAGTCGCAGCGCTGGAAAGAAGCTGTATTTACAATTATTTCACGCGTCTGTCTCCGGCAGATAAAGCCAATAATATTTAGGCTATCGTTTCAGTCATAGGCTGATGAGCATCAAGCTCAATTCCCCGAGTTAAATCCTCCTAGCGGCGGACAGGCCTCGGGGTTATTTAATAAAATTTTAAGAACTGCGTAACGTAAGTTAATAATTAATCATTAACTGTAGGTTCAAGCAATTTCAGGTATTCTGTTTTACCTATCAACTGATATATGTATTTTATTTTTTCGTTTGTAACCAGTAAGGAAGGGTCAATCTTTAAACAAAAATCTTTATACTCAATCAGTATCTTTAAAAATTTCGCCTTTTCTATTTTCCAATCTTCAGCGGATATCTGCGAATCTATAATTTCCGATTGATTAATGACGATCAAAGTCAGCCACTGCCTGTTTACAATATCTTCGGGAGTCCAGTTTAATTTATCCAGTAACAAAAAGCTCATAGGGGCTTTAATAGTAAACTGCCCCCACTCTCCTTCCAATATAACAATAGTCTGATCAACATTGAAATAGACTTTCTTCATATACTCTTTAACCGACTTGATGCTATCCAGTAAGCTAAGAGTTACAGGGTTTATACCCAGATAATAGATATTTGCAAACAAGTGTTTTAGCACCAGGTTATTTTTCAGATAAATCAGCTTAGAATCTAATTTTAAGTCTTCCAGTTTGCATATAATCTTGTCTAAAAAATCGGTTCCATTTAATACCGGGTCGCTTTGTTTTTTTGAACTATCCTTAGAGACTAAATTCTTCAGTATTATGTCAAAGATACAATTTTCACAGTCGAATTTTTTTTCACAAACCTGGTAATCAATAGTATTTGAAGCCATCCAAATGCAGTCAAATTCACCTGACTTACCATGATTCTTATATTGATTTTCCTGTGACATAATAACCGGATATTAAAGATTTAGAATTTTTATCTTATTTTCTGCTAACCTTCTTTTATTTTTTATCTTATCAATCCCAATATAATTTATCTAAAGAGTTCTTATTAGCCCAAGCATATTTATCGGAAAAGGACGTCTCGGTGGGAATATCAATCGAAACTCTCATCATAAGACCCCCTCTTCTTATAATATTAATTACAATAGCAAACAACGAGCCAAAAAGCCCTTATATATTCATAAACACAGGCTTATCTTTCTGTAAACCTCAAAATGGTAACTATATAAAAATATATTTCGATTTTGAATTCTTTAATTCTCAATTACAGCAATTATTTTTGAAATGCTTTGCCACTAATGAGAAAGAAAAACTAATAAGCATAGTTGTTTGACATGGCTAAATTATGAAATTGAAATTAAATAGATGGATTAAAAAGTCAATTTTTTACACTAAAAAACTTAATATTTAAAGCTTTCAACTCTTGATGCGCATGACCGGCAGAAGGCAGCTCCCTTGATATCTACTTCCTCAATTCCCGGAGATGAGTGCATAACACAATCCCAATTAAGGCAATGGACAAGTCCATAATTGTGTCCGAGTTCGTGAAGCACTTCTTTAATGGTGCGCTGAAGCAGAAGGCTGTCATTTGATTCACCGGAATAAAATTCTTCATGCAGCCGGCAGACCGATACAATAGAATGCTTGCCATTAAGCTGTGCTTCACCAAATATAAACGTAAGAACCGGCACGTAAATATCCACATTGGTAAGCAGAATTACTTTGCCGTTAAATCCTGGGGTTAGCTTCACGGCTTCTGCAATTATTTGGGTAGAGAAATATTGCCCTCTTTCTTTTGAAAGAAAGTTATCTATATCTATAGAGAGGTTAATAATATTTGTTTTGCAAGAAAATCTTTTGGAGAGTTCAGCTGTAAGATTTTTAAGAAGCTGAACATTGGAAAATTTTACCGGTGCAATAAAAATATCCATTAATAATCATTTTTACGAAGATTATACTTATTTATTTTGTTATACAGTGTAACCCTGTCTATCTCAAGCACCTGTGCACTGCGTGAGATATTCCAGTGGTTCTCATTTAATATTTTTAGGATATATTTCTTCTCAACAGAAGAAAGACTTTTACTACCGTCGTTGGCTTCAAGAATAGCGGAAGAAACATGAAAAGGCAGATCATCTACGATAATAGAGCTCGTCTTACCGACAACTACTGCCCGCTCTATTGCATTTTCCAGCTCACGTACGTTGCCGGGCCAGTTGTAGTTAATAAGGAAATCCATCGCTTCTTTGGATACGTGTATTATCGGCTTATTCATAGCAGTGGAAAATTTATTAAGAAAGAAATTAACAAGCAGCGGAATATCATCCCGTCTTTCCCTTAGCGGAGGAATTACTATTGTAAAAACATTCAATCTGTAATAAAGGTCTTCTCTGAACTTGCCTGATTTAACCAGTTCTTCAAGCGGTCCATTTGATGCAATAATTATTCGAAAGTCGCTTTTAATTAATTCATTACCGCCGACTCTGTTAAACTGTTTTGTTTCAATTACTCTTAATAATTCAATCTGCATTTTGAGGGATATAGAACCGATTTCATCCAAAAATATTGTGCCCCCGTCGGCCATTTCAAATTTACCTTTACGCTTATACTGCGCCCCCGTAAAGGCGCCTTTTTCATGTCCGAAAAGCTCGCTTTCTAAAATAGATTCTGCCAGTGCGCCGCAATTAACCGGGATGATAGGAAAATATTTTCTTTTACTGTTTATGTGAATTGCCTTTGCAACAAGTTCTTTTCCCGTACCGCTCTCGCCTCTTATCATAACCGTTGTATCCGCAGGAGCCACTGTCCGGACAAGCTCATAGATTTTTTTCATCTGGTAGCTTTCACCTATCAGGTTATCGGGTCTGATTATCTCCTCAATCTTTTCTTTTAGCTGAAGATTTTCAATTTTGAGCGCTCTCTGTTCAAGACCCTTCTTTACAAGATGAGCAAGTTCATCAGGATCAACCGGCTTAGTTACATAATCATAAGCTCCGTTCTTCAACGCCGCGATTGCAGTTGGTACGGAAGCAAATGCTGTAATAAGTATTATTACGGATTCCTTATCAATTTCTTTGATCTTATTTAACAATTCAAGACCGCTCATGCCGGGCATTTTCATATCAACAAGAAGAAGATCATACCGTGTATTTTCATATTTTCTCAGTGCAGCCTCGCCGTCTTCCGCGGTATCTACCTCATAGCCTTCTTCCTCAAACCAGTGGAATAGTGATTCTCTTACAATTTTTTCATCATCGACTATCAATATTTTTTCACGGTTACTCATATAATTTCCAGTTAAATTTTTTGTTCATTCTGAGGCAGCGTAACTTTAAATGTAGTGCCCTGTATTGAAGTTTTTTCAACTTCAATTTGACCGTTATGATTTGTAATAATTCCATAAACAGCAGCAAGTCCTAAGCCTGTTCCTGTTGCAGCTTCTTTTGTTGAATAAAACGGCTCAAAGATGTGCGGCATATCTTTTGCGGAAATTCCGGTTCCCTCATCAATTACTCTTATGATTACCTGTTTCTTTTCATTTGTAAGCCGGATTGTAATTTTTCCGCCGTTAGGCATAGCCTCTATGGCATTGATTAAAAGCGACATAACAGCCTGTTGAATTTTTTGAGCATTACAGAATATCGCAACCGGTTCATCCGGAAAATCTTTTTCAAGGGTTACACCGTGGATCTCCAGATGGTGCTTTATAACATTTGCTCCCTTGTCAATTATTTTAATAAGATCTTCCTTAGCAACTTCATCTTTTTCCCTGTGAGAGAATAGGAGAAGATCTTTTACTATTCTTCCGCACCGGGCAGACTCATTTGAAATTAATTCAAGATAGTCTATAAGTTTTGAGTGTTCGGCTTCCTTTTGCAGCGCTTTTAGTTTTTTTGCTATCAGCTTGCTATAAGTAAGAATCCCTTCAAGAGGATTGTTTAATTCGTGCGCAACTGTAGCCGATAGCTTTCCAAGAGACGCCAGTTTTTCAATTTGATTTAACTGGCTATATATATTCTTTAGTTCCTCCGTCTTTTCAATTACCTTATCATTTAAAGTGTCAGACCAATTTTTAATTTCTTTATATGCTCCATCCAGTTTACCTGACATATCATTAAACCGGTGCGCCATTTGCCCCAGTTCATTTTTTGTGTTCACATTTATTCTGTAGTTCAGATTTCCTTTGCCAACTTCATCTATACCTTTAGTTAGTTTCTTTATCGGTCTGTTAACAAGTAGTGTAATAAACAGCCCGCAGAAAAATGAAATAATAATTGTAATAAGCACTGATGTCAGAATAGTCTCCTTAGTATTTTTTGCAATTATTTCATCAAGTTTATCAAGAGAAACCACAACATCAAGTACGCCCAGAACCTGAACTTTTGAAGAATGCGCATGACAATTTTCGTTAGAGCAGTCAGCTTCATTTTGAATCGGGTTAATTAATCCAAGTACTCTTTTATTCTCAATATTCCGGTAAATCCTGATTCTATTATTGATTGATAATTTGTTAAGTGGTACGTTACTATTATGGCAGGCAATACAGGCTTCGGCAGTTACATTAACATTTTTCTTAATTTCGGTAGAGTCAGTTGAAAATATGATCGTCCCCTGTTTATTATAAATACGAATAATATTAACGCCGACTTCTGTTCCTAGAGTTTTAATAATCTGGTGCACATCTTCCCGTCTGTTAAGCAGCATACCATATCTTGTTGATTTTTTAATCAGATCGCTGATATTATTAGCGCTTTGATATCGTGCTTCGGTTAAATATTCATCAAGATTTTTTATAATAAAGTAAGTATAAACAGAAAGGATACTGAAAAGTATCAAAGAAATGGAAATTATCAGCCGGACACTTAATCTATTTAATATTTTAGTTTTCATAATAACCCTGCCCCCATTATTGTAAAATTATATATAAGTTTTGCCACTTACAATAAATTAATTATAACGGCTGTTTTTTTAATCAGTGTACAAAAATCAACTAATTATTTTAATGTATCGAACGGGTGTTTATATTGTTTGGCTATGGTTGAATGATATGACATGATATTGGACTTTGCCGTTTCTTCATAAAACGGCCTCAATAAAATTGATTTATAAAATTAAAGAGTTAAGTATTTCTCTATATTTATCATTACCCAAAAGCTGATGCAAGTATTTAATCCGGATGCCGCCATCCTGCATGGTGGGGCCAACTTTGGGATAAGATGTTTTTATCTCTTTTATAATTTTTATAGACTTCTGATGCAATAAATCCCATTCCGTGTGATCTAATTTTCCGGCGGAAATCTCCTGCGAAATAGATCCGATTATTGCAAACCACTTAGATTTCATTGGATCATCTGCAGGGTTATTTACTTTATCGTAAATAAAAAAATTCATCGGCGCAGATAAACTAATCGTCCCCCATTCGCCGAAGAAATTCATAACAGTCTGCCCGGATGAAATATTTTTCCCGGCACCGCACTCCATCATCATTCCGACATTATCAAGGTAACTAATCAATACAGGGTTAACGCCGAGATAATAAGTATTCGGCAGTATCTGCCTTGCAATAAGATTGTTTCTTAAATAAATAATTTGATCATCGTACTTAATATTTTCCAGCTTATTTAAAACAATATTTATTACATTCGGCACTCCGCAAGATGTATGTTTGTCATCGCTTGAAAAGTTTCTGATTACTTCATCAAACGGACAGCTCTCACAATCAAATTTTTTATCGCACAATTTATATTCAATGACACCGGAAGCCATCCATATACATTTAAGCATTTCGTAATTACTGCCGGAAAATTCATTCTTATTGTTCATTTTATTCACTTAAAATGTTTAATTCATTAATGGGATGATTGAGGAATTTATTTGTCCGAATTATTTCCATTTCTATTTTTGCCGTCACACGTTTTATTGTTAGATTCTCCGGCATCTTTTGATTTCCCACCGTCATACATTGTTGCACCAACCAGACCAATACAGTGCTCATTAATTTCTTCATTATTATTAACAACTCTGTCCCTTTTTCTTTTTTTAGATGCCAGCGGATCAACTACAAATTTAATAAGCAAATCAACTGCAGCGAAAACTATAACCAGTATTAATAAAAATGTCCACATGTTCTTCTCCGTGTGTTTTTATTTTAATTTCATCAAATAAAAATCAATTCACATACCAGCGTTAAATTAGCTCTTACCGGTGAAATATTCCATTATAAATTAAAGAGTTACAATAATTAAAAGAAACCAGCACACTATATATTGTATATATTATAAACAGCAGCTTGTAGAGAATTGAATCAATTAATTAATGTTTATGTATTACAAATAGTCTTCGCAAAGGATTAGAGTAACTTATTGAATGAGCATTCGGATGTTTGAAATTTAAATAAATTCTAATAAAATAATAGATAATTCAGATTTTTTGCTTTAGCGGAATATTATTTCTCTTTCTCAATAACAGCAAACAGGTTTTGAATGAATTATCACAAGCGAGAAGTATATATAATAATTCAACAATCATATAATAAAAAAATGCTGATTACTGCTTATAATTTAGACTTTGTCGTAGTATTTATATCGGGCTAAATGATTAAAAAAGTTGGCATAGTTTTCTATTAAACGGCGTATTATAAACAATATTGATGAAGTTATTTTTTACCTCACCTAAAGTGGAGGGGAAAAGTGAAAAAACAAAATAGAAGAGATTTTTTTAAAACTGCCGCAATCCTTGGAACAACAATTGCCGGCATATCGACAAAAACAGCAAAAGCAGAAGCCAAAAATATTCTTTCGGAAGACCGGATGGGAGTACTTGTAGATACTACTGTCTGCATAGGATGCCGGAACTGTGAGTGGGCATGCAAGAATGCTCATGACCTGTCTTCAGGACCTCTTGAAAAATACGGCGACTGGTCGGTATTTAAGCATATGAGGCGCCCGGATGCAAAATCTTTAACCGTAGTGAATGAATATAATAATCCGAAAAATGCCAACATACCTATTAATGTAAAAGTACAATGCATGCATTGCGATCATCCGGCATGTGTTTCCGCATGTATAGTGGGAGCATTTTCTAAAAATGAGAACGGAGCAGTAACCTGGAATACAAAAAAATGTATAGGCTGCCGGTATTGTATGGTAGCTTGTCCATTCCAGGTACCTGCATTTGAATATGATAAAGCAATAAACCCTGAAATAAGAAAATGCGACTTCTGTTTTGAACGTACAAAAGTCGGTAAGCTTCCTGCATGTGTGGAAATTTGTCCCGTTGAAGCCCTTACTTACGGGTCGAGGAATGATCTTATTAAGATTGCCCGAAACAGGATTAAACGTAATCCCGAATTATATAAAAGTCATATTTACGGCGAATACGAAGTTGGTGGGACATCCTGGCTTTATATAGCAAGTGAAGAATTTCAAAAACTTGCATTCCCAAAACTCAATGATAAACCTGCGCCCGGTGTATCTGAATCTATTCAGCATGGAATATTTGCATACTTTGTTCCTCCCGCTTCGCTTTATGCACTGCTTGGGGGGTTAATGTGGATTACTAAAAAAAGAAAAGATTCCGGGGAGGCTGAATGATGAACTCATACATGAAGCCAACCCCTGTTTCAAAAAAGTTTTTTACTCCCGGAGTGATTGTATTAGTCGTTCTTGCAATAAACGGACTGACATTTCTCTTTGCACGATTGGTTTTTGGAATAGGCTCCGTAACAAATCTTAATAACCAATATCCCTGGGGCATATGGATAGGTATAGATGTGGCAGCAGGTGTTGCTTTAGCTGCCGGAGGATTTACTACCGCAGCGCTTGGACACGTAATACACAGAACTCACTATCAAGATATTGTCCGTCCTGCATTACTAACAGCGCTTCTCGGGTATACTTTTGTCGCATTAAGTGTCTCTATGGATATAGGAAGATGGTATTATATCTGGCATCCTCTGATTATGTGGAATGGGACATCCGCTCTTTTTGAAGTTGGTATCTGCGTAATGATATACATGACTGTTCTATATATCGAGTTTCTTCCCATTATTACGGAAAGATTTATTAATCATGTTCACCTGCGGGGTATTCTTTCCACATTGAACAGACCGGTTGAAAAAATGTTGCTTCTTCTTGACCGCGGGCTTTCAAAGGTAATGTTTGTGTTTATTATACTTGGCGTCGTTCTTTCAACTTTACATCAATCGTCATTGGGAACTCTAATGATAATTGCCGGACCTAAAATGCACCCGCTCTGGCAAACTCCGGTTCTTCCATTATTGTTTCTGCTTTCCGCAATTTCCGTAGGATTTCCGATGGTAATATTCGAATCAATTCTTGCATCCCGATCATTCGGGTTAAAGCCTGAAATGAAAATCCTTTCAAGTCTTGGCACTATGGTAGCTCCTATTCTTGGTGTTTATTTAGCATTCAAAATAGGGGATATGTTTATCCGGGAGACCTTTGTTTACTTAACAGAATTTAATACTGCAAGTGTAATGTTTGTAATCGAAGTTTTGTTCGGAGTAATAATTCCATTACGTATGTTTTTATCAAAAGAAGTTCTCAAATCACCTCTATGGTTGTTTATTGCTTCAAGCCTCGTAATATTCGGCGTGTTGTTAAATAGGATAAATAATTTTGTAACTGCTTATACTCCGCCTTATTCGTTTGGATCTTATTTTCCTTCCATTGGTGAAATTTCCGTGACCATAGGTTTTGCATCATTATTAATTCTGCTGTATAGGATTATAGTGCTTAACTTCCCGATAATAAGCCTCCCGGATAAACATTATACTCCTCATACCAAATTTGCCATAAAGGGAAGTGAACAATGAAAAAGTTTGTTTTAATATATATTCTTATTTCTGTTTCAGTTGTTTTTAACCAGACTAAACTTTCAAAAAAGCATCCTGATTTAAATAAATTATCATGCAAAACATGTCATGCCTGTGAGGTACCGACACAAAAAGATCCTTGTCTTATATCCTGTCCCCGTAATAGTATGGTTTCGGTTAACCAGGAGGCAGGAAAGACGGCGGATATTATTACTCTCAATGAGCTCTCAAAAAAGTATATGCCGGTTATTTTTCAGCATAAAGCACATGCACAAATGTCTGAAATGTCCGGCGGATGCGTTACATGCCATCATTATAATACAGACGGCCCTATACAGCCGTGTAAAAACTGCCATGAATCTGAACGCAAAAGAGAAGATATAAGCAAGCCCGATCTGGAAGCCGCATACCACCGTCAATGTATTAACTGCCACCGCGAATGGAGCCATGAGAATAATTGCGTTTCGTGCCATGCATTGAAGACGGGAAATGAGTCATTAGCTAAAAAGAACGATGATAAAAAACTTACGGGCAAAGATCATCCTAAATTAGTAGAGCCGGCAAAGGTTGTTTATGAAACAAATTACAACGGAGGAATGATTGTTACATTCTTTCATGATGAACATAATAAAATCTTCGGCGCAGAGTGCATAAACTGTCACCAGCAGGAAAATTGTTCAAAATGCCACGATAAAAATAATCCTGCACCGGTTCAGCAGCAGGCACCGGGTACGCCATTTAAAATTCACAAAACAGCAGATCAACATCATAAGCCCTGCTTCACATGCCACAAAAACGATAATTGCAATTTATGCCATTTAGATAAACCATCCGGACCATTCAATCATGAGGTAAGAACAGGCTGGGCATTGAATAAATTTCATCAGAAGCTTTCATGCACAAAATGCCATACTTCATCTTCTAAAGGAATGGATACTCACAGCACATTTATTAAATTGGATAACAAGTGCCAAAGCTGTCATAAAAACTTTTCTGCCGGTAGTTTTGATCACAAAGTCACAGGACTAAAGTTAGACGAAAATCATAAAGATTTAGAATGTAGTTCATGCCATGAAAGTGAGGATTTTTCAAAAACCCCGACATGCAAAGGCTGTCATGATGATAAAAGTTTCCCTAAAAATAGACCCGGGGAACAGGTTTCTTTAAGAGATATAAAGAAAAAATAAGCTTTAAATTGTTGCTAAAAATTACTTAGATTATATGGACAAATTAAATGTGATAAAATTGGCATTAGAATTTATAAACCATGTTTAAGAAGATTGGTTTTAAATTAATATTAGCAGTGGGTATAACTGCTCTTCTGACGATTGGAATCTTTTCCTATTTTAATATTCAATCGCACAGCAGCAGCCTTCTAGCAGAAGTTGAACGAGGTGCAAACCAGTTAAGCGAGACCGTAAAAAACGGCACCCGTTATGATATGCTCCTCAACCAAAGAGACCGCATCTTAAGAAATATCAATACAATCGGACAGCAACCGGGTATTAGGGACGTTCGTATTCTTAATAAATCCGGGGAAATAATTTATTCTTCACACCGGGATGATATTGGGAAAATGGTTGACAAAAAAGCCGAAAGCTGCTATGCATGCCACACTGCCGGTAAACCGCTTGAAAGACTCCCTATTAAAGACAGAACAAGGTTTTTTAGAATAAACCCCGATTCCTCAAGGGTAATGGGAATTATCAGCCCAATTTATAATGAACAGTCATGTTATGAAGCAGACTGCCATGCTCATTCAAAATCACAAACTGTTCTTGGAGTTCTTGATGTAACTATGTCACTGGATGAAGTTGATAAGCAGATAAAAAAAGGTGAGATGGAGATTGTAATCTTTGCAATTTCCGCAGTTTTTGCTTTAAGCTTCATTATTGGTTTCTTCGTAAGAAGATGGGTTGATAAGCCCGTGAAAGAATTACTGAATGCAACCAACCAGGTTAGTACCGGTAATTTAAATTATACTATTAAAGACCGGCGTGATGATGAAATGGGAAGCCTTGCAAAGTCATTTAACAATATGACTAAGAAACTTTCAGAAGCACGACTGCAATTATTTCAATCGGATAAAATGGCATCTTTGGGAAGACTTGCCGCAGGCGTTGCGCACGAAATAAATAACCCGCTCACAGGAGTACTTACCTATAGCAGTTTTCTTCTTAAAAGAGCAGGGAATAATCCTGAACTGCAGGAAGATTTAAAAGTAATTGTACGCGAAACTATACGAAGCCGCGAGATTGTAAAAAGCCTTCTCGATTTTGCACGGCAGTCTGTACCGAAGAAGAATGAAGCAAATATAAATGAAATTATAGGACATGCGATAAGCGTTGTGGAAAACCAACTTTCTATAGACCATATCAGATTGATTAGAAATCTTGACTCAAGCCTGCCAGCTATAACCGTCGATTCAAATCAAATTCAGCAGGTAATAATAAATCTGCTTGTAAATGCCCACGATGCTATTGGAAAAGACGGATCTATTACAATCACATCATCAAAGTTAAGTTTGTCGCCTTTTGGAATTACGCACATTAAAAAAGCTATTTGCCCGAAACGTCATGACTTAACAGACAATGAAGTAAAAATCGACGGCATGTCTTCAATAAAAATAAAAGCACGATGCGGCGGAAATGAAGGTTTTATAAATCTTGATCCTGTTTACGGTAAGAGCCGTCATCAATACGGTATTGATATAGACATAAAAAAAGAAATTTCTTTTATGTGCCCGCAGTGCAATGTATCCTTAATTGTTGAAGGGAAAAAATGCCCTAAATGCGAAGCGCCTGTTTATAATTTTGAAATTCCATCGCAGGGTATTTTTGAAGGATGTACACGAAAAGGGTGCGACTGGCAGAAATGGGACGCTGTTGATGCCGGCGGTCAAAAAGTTTATATTGAAATAAAAATTGCCGATACCGGCATTGGTATTTCAAAAGATGATCTTTCAAAAATTTTCGAGCCGTTCTTCAGTACAAAAGGACAAAAAGGCACAGGCCTGGGGCTTGCGGTTATCTGGGGCATAGTGGATAACCATAACGGTACCATAAATGTTGATAGCGAATTAAACAAGGGTACTACATTTATCATTCGTCTGCCCATGCAGTATTCAAGCTAAGAGATGAGGAAGCAATTTGATATATTAGTATTAGATGATGAAAGCGTTATTATTAATGCTGTTGATAAAATATGCAGCGCAGAAGGATTGAAGGTTGATACTTCCGCCGATGCAGGCGATGCTCTTTTAAAGGTTGAAAAGAATTCTTACCGTTTGATTATTTCGGATATAATGATGCCCGATATAGACGGGTTCCAATTTCTTGATGCTCTTTCAAAGATGAAAATAAAAACACCTATTATCATTACAACAGGATTTTCAACAGTTGAAAATGCTGTAAAATCACTTTATAATGGGGCTATCGATTTTATTCCAAAACCATTCAGCGCAGATGAATTAATTCCTTCTGTTTCCCGCGGATTGAAATATTTTGACATACAGAAAAAATTATGTGAATCAAAAAATTCGGTAAATGACGCATCAATTATTTATGTACCATGCCCTGCAAAATATTTTCGCTTAGGATATGCCAGCTGGGCAGCTCCGGATAATTCCGGCTCTGTTTTAATAGGCGTAACCGATTTATTCCTTAGGACGATAGATTCTATATCAGAGATTAAATTATCAAAGGTTGACGATGAAATTATACAGGGAAATTCCTGCGCACAGGTTAAGTCAAAAGACTATCATATCCATACTGTATTGAGCCCTGTAAGCGGTAGAATTTTGGAAAAGAACACCCAGCTTTTAAATAATGCAAGCATTGTGGAAAAAGATCCATACTTCAACGGTTGGTTTTATAGAATAATCCCGTCGGATAATGAATTTGAACTGACGCAATTAATTCCGTGCAGTTCTGATCGTCTGTAATGGATAATAACAGCTTATTTTAATTTATATTTTATTTTTTTAAAGACAATTCAAGAAAATTAAAAACGGGATAAATTGAAAAATATTTTTAAGGAGAATTAAATATGCCTCTACTTATTTTAGCAGTAATATTATTTGTTATCGCGGATATTTTTATAAGGTATTTCAGTAAAAAGTATAAAGAGAAACAATTAAAAAAGGACCGCGAAGCTGCATTAGTTGTTAGTTTAAACCTGGATTTTACCAGGGAAGCAAAAACATTAAAGAGGGTTGAAATTGAAGACCCTAAAGCAAAAATTCTTTGTGTTGATGATGAACCAATTATCCTTGACAGCTTTAGAAAGATTTTGGTTATAGACGGTTATTCCGTCGATACTGTTGAAAGCGGTAAAGAAGCTCTTGGGCTTATTCAGTCACATCATTATGATTTTGTCTTTACCGATTTAAAGATGCCCGAAATGAGCGGCGTTGATGTAACAAAATCAGTGAAGCATTTAAGACCGGATATTGATGTAGTTATTATAACCGGTTATGCAACTGTAGAAACTGCCGTTGAGTGTATGAAGTACGGCGCTATGGATTATGTGCAGAAGCCTTTTACTGAAGACGAACTTCTTGATTTTGTAAAAAAAATTGTTATTAAACGAAATGACCGCATACAAAAACAGCTAAAGCCCAAAGTTCATATAACCCATTTGCCGGAATCAAAGCATTTTCTTACTTATGAATTTGCAATACCCGGCGGTGTTTTCATTTCAGCCGGACATAGTTGGGTAAGCATGGAACAGGACGGCGCTGCAAAAATCGGTATTGATGATTTTGCGAAAAAATTAATCGGTAAGATAGACTCAATTGAATTCCCCAATTTAGGCATGGTTGTTAAAAAAGGTCAGCCTTTATTTACAATAAAACAGGGTGTACGTTCGGTTACATTCAATTCGCCCGTAAGCGGTAAAGTTACACGCATTAATACCATACTAAAAAGCGATCTTGAGGTTTTGGATATTACTTCATACAATAGTAACTGGATTTGCATTATAGATGCCGATGATCTCGATTCGGAATTGAAAGATTTGACTATAGGCAAAACGGCAGTTTCATTTTATGAAAATGACCTTGACCGCTTTATTGAGTTAAGAAATAAATCCGTTATACCCAAAGACGATGTGCCGCGCCTAGAGAATGAATTATATATAGGTGAATTTGAAAAGATGGACGACTCAGACTGGGATAAAATGGTAGCTGAATTTTTTAAGAGATAGTTTTATTTTAGTGAAGAATAAAAAATTATATAATATAAGTTCTTATTAATCAGCAACCATGATACCGGACAGAATACAAATTGAATTCGGCGACATTACAAAATTAGAAGTAGATACTATTGTAAATGCCGCCAACACTTCTTTACTTGGCGGAGGAGGAGTAGACGGCGCAATTCATAAAGCAGCGGGACCGGAACTCTTAGAATACTGCCGGAATTTAAACGGCTGCGCTACCGGTGAAGCAAAAATTACACCCGGGTTCAAACTGCATGCAAAATATATAATTCATACTCCTGGACCAAAATGGAGAGAAGGACGAGTTAATGAGGATGTTCTTCTTGCAAATTGTTATAAAAACAGTTTGAAACTCGCAGTTGAAAATAATATAAAAACCATAGCTTTTCCGGCAATAAGTACAGGCGTATACTGTTTCCCCGTTAAAAGAGCAACTAATATCGCGCTTAATGAAGCGATAAATTTTCTCGCTAAGAATGAGAAAATAGAAAAAATAATTTTCATTTGCTACGACATTACCACTTTTGATGTTTATAAAAGATTAACGGGCGGGTATCCGTAATACCGGATAGAACAAAAAAAATTTTATAAGGCACCGAATTATTTCAGAAACAATATTGAAACTCCGGCTACCGCAAGCACGGCACCGCTTACCGCCTGCCAGTTAAGTTTTTCTTTATAAACATATCTTGCTATAGGCAGCATTATTATTGGCATTGTAGACATTAAAGTTGCAGCAATTCCGACTTTTGTATGTTCAACTGCAATCAAACTGAATGTTACACCTAAGTATGGTCCTAAGATTGTACCTATAATTGTAGATTTTAATGCTTTTAGATCATTTGAAAAGACTTTGACGGGGTTTTTATATTTTTGAGTCAGGAGGACAATAGGAAACAAGATAATAACAGAGGCAGCAATCCTGATAAACGTTGCAACAAAACCGTTTATTTCTCCTTCATTGAAAGCAGCTTTTGCAAATATGAGGCCGCCTGCTTGACCTAATGACCCTAATAAACCATAAATAATTCCTGCACGGCTGGTTTTATACTTAGCACCCGGAGTTTCTTTTCTTTCCACAACAACTAATGTAACTCCGCAAATAGTAATTATTATCCCGAAAATGCCCCATGCACTAATTACCTCATTTAGAAAAATGAATGCGAGTAACCCGCTCATTATCGGGGATAACGACATTAAAAGCATACTGATTCTTGCACCTATGTGCTGAAAAGCTTTGAATAAAAAAGTATCTCCAAAAACAAAACCAATTATCCCGCTGATTGATAAATAAATAATTTGAATTTCAGACAGTTTTAAACTCAACCCCAGTAAGGCGATTGTAATAATTAAAAATATTGCCGCTAAAATTAAGCGGTTAATATTCAACTGCAGGGAGCCAAGCCTTTTGGCTGCCGTAGTAAATGCAAATGATCCGGCAGACCAACAAAAAGCTGTAACAAGAGCGCTTAATTCACCAATAAACTGCATAGATTAAAAATTATTTATTTAAATAATATTTTTAATAAATTAACTTTTTTACACATTATGAAAAAAAAGAATTGAGCTTTATGGATTTGTATAAAAAAATTGAAAATGCTTTTCTTTATACCCGGATTTATGAACCCGGCTACTGAATGAAACCGGGTTCGTTGAACATTATTAAGAATTCTAATTATACGTTATAGTTAACAGCATCTAAACCGAGGAATAAAGAAGTAGTATCCAATTCTTCCTCAATACGCAGAAGCTGATTATATTTTGCAATTCTGTCTGTTCTGGAAGCAGAACCGGTTTTAATCTGTCCTGCATTTGTAGCTACTGCGATATCAGCAATAGTAGTATCCTCAGTCTCACCTGAACGGTGGCTGATAATCGAAGTATATCCGGCTTTCTTTGCCATTTCAATTGCATCCAATGTTTCTGTTAAAGTTCCAATTTGATTTACTTTTATAAGGATAGAGTTAGCTACGCCAAGCTCAATACCTTTTGCCAGGAATTCAGTATTTGTTACAAATAAATCGTCACCGACCAATTGAACTTTTCCGCCGACTTTATCAGTTAGCAGCTTCCAGCCGTCCCAGTCAAATTCGGACATTCCATCTTCCAAAGAAATAATAGGATATTTATTAATCCAGTTTGCCCAGTAATCAACCATCTTTTCAGGTGACATAAACGATTTATCCGACTTGAAAAATTGATAAGCTTTCTTGTCGTTATTCCACATTTCACTTGCTGCAGGATCTAAGGCAATACATATATCGCTGCCCGCTTGATACCCGGCTTTTTCTATTGCTTCAAGGATTAGTTCAAGCGCTTCTTCATTTGATTTTAAGCTTGGTGCAAAACCGCCTTCATCACCGACAGCGGTGTTGTAACCTTTTTTACCAAGTACGGATTTTAAGGAATGGAAAGTCTCTGCACCCATTCTTAATGCTTCTCTAAAGTTGGGAGCGCCAACCGGCATAACCATAAACTCCTGGAAGTCAACATTATTATCAGCGTGTTTACCACCGTTTAAAATATTCATCATCGGAACAGGTAAAGTGCGGCCGTTCGTCCCGCCTATATA
>Ga0116130_1000233_pt1 | contig 36132 bp, 30 predicted proteins | sample June2015DPH_17_5_FD_89733 | JGI IMG/M metagenome (GOLD analysis project Ga0116130, IMG submission 89733) | Peatland microbial communities from SPRUCE experiment site at the Marcell Experimental Forest, Minnesota, USA - June2015DPH_17_40 | ecosystem: Environmental > Terrestrial > Soil > Wetlands...
GATGGAAATTTTTTCAGCGAGAGCGAAATGGCGCGCTTCCCAGAGTGCACGCAGGACTGCGCTTAAAAAATGCTTGACAGGGGGCGACATTGTTAGAGATGGCCGGTTTTGAAGTGACCCTCATTGGCCGGTTTTGAGTGACCCCTGAGGTGGAAGCAGGAGCAACTGCTGGGGAGGCTGGAGCAGGACTCGGAGTCGGCTTCTGCGCACTCGAAGCGGGAGCTTTGTCTAGCATTGCTTGAAATGCTGCAATCTCATCTCGCTGGCCCCATATCAAGTCCTGAGTTTGCGTTTTGCAGTAATCATCCGGATATTCCCAGACCGGCTGCACGGTCACTTTTGTCATGCCATTGAGTTCCGCCAGCGTATATGACCACACCTTTTTAGTGCTCATGCCCGGACATGCACTTGAAGCCATGAAAAGCGCCCCTATGACGGGCATCTGCGCTGGCTTCGAGAATCGGAACTGGAACTGGTCGTCGGAATCGAGGGCGTACCCTTCTTTTACATTCGCTTGGACGATTAGCACCTTCAGCGTTTGAGCAGACGCTTTGCTGGTGAATATATACGGTCCCGGCTGAGCCTTTGATTTCTTGTCTCGCGCCGCAGCCAAGGTCGTTATCGCCAGAATTAGGATCAGAACTCGCTTCATACTTTTACCTCATTTGTGAACTCTACCGAGAGGACGCGGCGAACCGCTAATTACCAGAGTCATCTCAACGATTCTGGTGGAGTCAAGGTGGCCGAACGCCTGGGAAGCTCGGAAAGCGGCTGGGCCAGATACTCGGACAAGAGCCATTAATTGACGGGTCTTCATCTGTTCCGCTTTCGTAACGATAGGCAGTGATCTGCTCATCTTCGAAAAAAAGGGCTAACTGCCAGCGTGTCCATGCCGTGGCTATTTTTCTGCGGCTCCAGCGAGGGCAGCCGATTGGAATGCCGCCCCTGCCGCAGACGAAATGGCTGCAGAATTGGTGGGAAGGAACATTGGCTTGGAATACGGCGGCAATGTGGGTTTGATGGGGATTCTTGCGGACGCCGTGCTAAGCGTGGGTGGCGGGGCGTAAGTTCAACGTGCGTAAGCATTACCAAATCCCCAACTTTCTTGGCAAAATTGAACAGGTGCCAGCTTCCATTCCCGGTAGCGCTACCCCAACGTTATGTCAGTCACTTACAACTTTCCTAACAAGTGTTGCTCGCCGTGTCTGTTTGACGGATCTAGGCGCGAATCTGTCGTTCCCCGGTCGCCGAACCCTTTCCAACTAACATTCGACATTCTTGTTGAAGCAAGGCAAACAACTCCTCCATGTGCTCCTGGCGGGTGCGGAAGTTTACCGGGTTGATTCGAAACCAGGATTTTCCCTTGAGTTCGGTGGTTGAGATCCAGAAACGACCGCTCTGCTCCACGCGCTGTGCTACTTCGGCATGCAAATTCTTGGACTCTGCCTCACTGAGCGCCGCAGCTTTATAGCGGATGCAGATCGCCGACATTGGCGGATCACTGGCGGGCTCGAACTCAGGATCGTTCGCGGCCAGAGCATAAAGGTGCTTTGCCTGACGCACATTGTTGTCAATCCACTCGCCGATCTGGCGCGCACCATATCGTTTGAAGCTCATCCACACTTTCAGGCTGCGAAAACGCCGCGATTGCTCGAATCCGTGAACATAATATTGGTAGCGCTCGTTGTCCTGGTCGAACTCATCGGTGAGATAAGAGGGCTTCATGCCAAAGGATGCGGTGAGCCGGCGCTGATCCTTGACCAGCACGGCGCCCGCATCCAGCGGAGCATAGAACCACTTGTGGGGATCGATGGTGATGGAGTCTGCGAGTTCGAGCCCCCGGTTGCGCATGGGCCATTCGTGAGAGAGCAGCATGCCTCCACCATAGGCGGCATCTACATGCAGCCACATGCCTTCGCGATCGGCGATGCGCCGCAATTCGCGGATATCATCGACTGCACCCGTATTCGTGGTTCCGAACATGGCTACAACACACATGGGACGGATGCCGTTTTTCTTATCCTCGGCAATCGCGGCTTCGAGAGCATCGAACCGAACTTGAAATGCCGAATCGGTGGGTAGCGCACGCAGAGCATTGCGGCCGAGACCGATGCAATCGACGGCTTTGTCGACGGAAACGTGGCGCTCTTCAGATGCGTACACCGCCCAGCGATCGTGAATTCCGTTGTGCTGTGCGTCATCGCGGGTGACCGCATCGCGTCCGAGTTTGAGTGCGATGAAGTTCGCCATCATTCCGCCGCTGGTGAAATTGCCTCCCGCGTTTTCGTCGTAGCCGCAGAGGTCGGTCAGCCAGCGCACGACCCTCCGCTCCATTGCAACCGCCGATGGCCCGATCGAATATGCGCCTACGTTTTGATTGATGGCCGAACAGATGAAGTCGCCGATCACGCCAACGGGATTCGGTGACGGAGTGATGAGTCCCATATACCCGGGGTGGCCGACATTGGTGCAATAGGGAAACAACTTGTTCTGGACTTCGTCCAGCAGAGTATCTGGGGAACTTGGTTCCTGAGGCAGCGACTCGGTAAAAAGCCGGTTCGCCGTCCTTGGTTCGACGTCAGGAAATACTCGCTTCTCTTCGATGTGGTCAAAGTAGTCAGCTAGCAGATCTACGACCTGGTGGCCCAAGGTGCGAAACTCTTTCTGATCCATTGGTCATCTCCTGCGGGTATTTTACGGCCCACGCTGGTTCAGACGCCTTCCGTTTCTTGTGGTCAAACTTTGTGAGGGTGAGCTGGGGCGATTGTTGAGCGGAGCAGTCTGGCTAGTGGCCGGTGGCTCCGCTGTCATTACTCACCACAAGGCTGGAGACGTTGACCGGCTCGAAGTCGGACAGGGTGAGACTGGTAATGCAGGAAAGATCGTTATCGTTCCAGCGAGCGTCGGGCGTGCCGATGAGGCCGCCGCTGTCTCCGTTATCGGCGAGGATGATGCCATAGTTTCGGAATGCGGTGATGATAATGGCCGCTTGTGGACTGGTGGAGGCACACGTGGGGGTTGCGACTGAAGCCTTCAGTCGATAGATTTCGCCAGCGGGTCCGGACATGGTGCAGCTTGCGGGAGGGGAAGATTGCGAAATTTGCGATTCCGTGGGAATGGAACTCCCTCCGGTGGCTGTGCAACTTCCTACGCCTGCCGTTTCGGTAGCGGGCCAGACCCAGTAGTTCAACATGTGGTTGAGTGTGAACCGGATGGGATGCTGAATCGTACCGGTCGGCGAGCTGGGTGTGCCGGCGCCAATGACCTCGTCGGCGTTGGCGAGGAGCGGGGCTACTGGAAGTCCCGCGGCATCGGATGTTCCGTTCCCTTGGGGCGTCAGGTCATTCGAACCTGCGTCGGGCCAAAGGGCGTTCGAGGAATCGGTCCAGGGACCGTCTTGGTAAATTCCCTGCCACATCTCGTAGAGAGCAGGGTTGTTTCCGCCGCCCGACTCCAGGTAGACCAGAACGTGCCTGTCTCCGCCCGAGCTGCTGGTGCCTTCTACCGGAGCATATGCTGGAATCGGGCCAGTGGTGAAGTAGGATTGATATTCGGTGGTTGTAACGGATACGTCCGACTGATTGTACGGAACTTCAATGGCGGGTATCCCATTCGGAAAGGGAGCATTCGAATTGTTCCCGAAGAATGGTTTCACGGTCGCCGGCAAATAGGCACTGTACATCGGAGCTGCGGGGGAAGTATCTACGGGCAAGCTGGTGGTGGCTGCGTCCACCCGATGGTGAAAGATGGAAGTTGGCGGAAAGATATTGGCGAGGAAAGCGTTGTTGCCGTTGATGGCGATGCTGATGTTCTGAGTGCCTTGTGCGGTGGTCGAGTCCGTAACCACAAATTCGGACGTGTAGGTGCCTTGACCGCCGACCAATGAGCTGGTGATGTTTCCCGTGGATGAATTGAGAGACATCCCCTCAGGTAACGGGCTGGCGTTCGGGCTTACGGAATAGGTGTAAGGGGGGGAGCCGCCGCTGGCGACTAGGGTGCAGCCCGCGTAGGCCGCACCCTGATTTCCGTCGGGGCATGAAGTGGTTGCGATCGACAGTGGACCACCGGGCGCGGTTATAGTGACCTTTGCCGTGGACGTGTTCGAGCCAAGGGCGTTGGTTGCCGTCAGCGTGTAGGTGGTGGTCGCCATGGGACTCACGCTCGTCGAGCCACTCGCGGATGAGGCCGTGAATGTTCCCGGAGTGATGGCAACGCTGGTCGCACCCGCCGTCTTCCAGTTCAACGTGCTGCTGGAACCAGAAGTAATGGCTGCGGGGCTAGCTGTGAAGGAGCTGATCGTTGGTTTGCCGGACGTACTTACGGTGACGGTTAAGGTAGAGGTGGTCGAGGCAGCGGTGTTGCTTGCGGTTAACGTGTAGGTAGTAGTCGCCGTTGGACTCATGCTGGTTGAGCCGCTTGCCGATGTGGAGGTGAATGTTCCCGGCGTGATGGCAATGCTCGTCGCACCTGTTGCCGCCCAACTGAGGGTGCAGCTTGTCCCGGAATTTATGCTTGTCGGATTCGCTGTAAATGAAGTAATTGTTGGCGCGGAGGCTGCTCCGGAGGTCGACTTCGACGAAGTCGATAACCCGCAACCCGCCAGTCCGGCGCAGGCCAATAGAACGAGGACGAAGCCGCAAAGACCCGGCCGGAGTCCGCAAGGGCTGAGCTTATTTCCGAAGAAACTGTAGCTGTGAGGTTTCACGCCGAGTGACGCCAGTCTATTGGCCACCACGCCGGCGCTATAGATGTCAGTGGTCGTAGTCCAGTTGGACCAGTTGGGTCAGTTCCTAAGCCTGGTGATCCCTGTACTTCGGAGAGCCGCCACGATTCAATCTTTATGCGTCTGCTCCGGGTGGAGTAGGGAGCGGCTGGATGATGTGAAGGCCGCACTCGGTCTTGGAAGTTCCGGACCAGCGGCCGGCGCGCGGGTCTTCGCCGGGGCGCACCGCGCGGGTGCAATGGGTGCAGCCGATGCTGGGGAAGCTGCGATCGTGCAGCGCGTTGTAGGGCGTGTCATGTGCGCGGATGTATTGCCATACCTGCTTGGAGTTCCAGTCGGCGAGAGGATTGATCTTTACTAGACCGAACTTTTCGTCCCATTCAATCTTGCCGGCGGCGGCTCGAGTCGCGGTCTGATCGCGGCGGATGCTGGTAATCCAGGCTTGGAGTTCTGTCAGCTTGCGCCGAAGCGGCTCGACCTTCCTCAGGTTGCAGCATTGATCAGGATGCTGGTGCCACAATACCGGACCATGAACCCCTTCTTGTTCCTCCGGTGACAGGAGCGAGTAGACCCTTTCGATGGGGATGCCGTATTTTTGCTCGACTTGGTCCATCAGGTTGTAGGTTTCGGGAAAAAGGAATTCGGTATCCAGGGTAAAGAGGCGAAAATTCTGGCTGACCCGGGAGGCGATGTCGATCAGGACCATGCCCTCGGCACCGAAGGCGGAGGAGATCGCCACCGAGCTGCCGAAAGTTTCGAAGGACCAGCGGAGAACACGTTCTGGGCCCCAGGCCTCGGCGGTGGTCTGCAGTTGTTGGATTCGTTCTTTCATGAAAGCGGGTCCTCTTGATTGGGCCGTTCGGGGACAGAGAAACTTTGCCCAAGCACGATCTCAAACCCGTTTTCCATCCCGGAGAAGAATGCTGCCGGTTTATCAGGACGATCGGCGAACTTCACGACCTCGCCAACGACGAGTAACGTTGGAGCCGCGAGTGTTGGCGATCCAGGGAGTTGCGAGATTGTAGTTTGGTGAATCTGTTGCTCCGGAGTTGTCGCCCGCGAAATGATGGCGCACGGAGTTTCGGACGCGAATCCAGAGGTCACGAGCCTGGCGGCAACCGCGGCGTAATCATGGCCGGGCATGTAGATCACAAACGTCGAATCGGCGCCGGCAAAGTTTTTCCAATCGGGATCGATTTTTTCAGAAGCACGATGACCGGCCGTCAGGACGAGGGTGGAAGATGCGTGTCGGTGAGTGAGTGGAATGCCGGCGGCGGCAGCGGCTCCCAGAGCGGAGGTGACGCCGGGAACGATCTCGTAAGAAATGTTGGATCGCCGCAGGGCGTCGAGTTCTTCTCCAGCGCGGCCGAAGATCAGAGGGTCGCCGCTTTTGAGGCGCACCACTTCGCGCCCCGAAGCGGCGAGCGTCACCAACAGAAAATTGATCTCTTCTTGGCGCATGGTCGTGGTTCCGCAACGCTTGCCTACGTTCTGGATGAGGGCCGTGGGCGGAATCAAATGCAATATTTCGAGCTGGACGAGGTCGTCGTGAAGCACCACGTCGGCGGTTTGCAACAGCCGCAGAGCTTTCACGGTGAGCAATTCGGGATCACCGGGGCCTGCGCCCACTAAATACACTTTGCCCTTCATGCGGTTACTCTCCTGTCATTCTTCGAGAACTCATTCTTTTCCGATTCCTCGGCCAGCGCCGCGTCCAAGGCTTCGCGGCTTGCCAGTGAGTGCAGTAGTTCACGTTTGCGTTCCGAACTAAGATCGCTGGCCAACACGAGCTTTCGCGTCTCTCCCAGTTCCGCGACCCACTGCTCGTAGGCGGGACCAAACTGACGCTCGAGTTGTTGCCGAATTTTTTGCGCGAGGGAAGGACTCTGTCCGCCGGTGGAGACGGCAATTTGAAGGTCTCCGCGACGTACGACAGCGGGATAGTAGAAGTCGCAAAATTGCGGAACGTCGACCACGTTGCAGAGAACTCCGCGGCGCTGTGCCTCGAGATAAATGGATTCGTTGAGAGCGAAAGAGGCGGTGGCTACGACGGCCAAGAAAGTTCCATCGAGATCTTTCGCACTAAAAGCGCGGAGCTCGAGCGTGATCTTGCCTGCCCGCGCCCAGGCATGGACCGCGGCGGCGGCTTCCGGCGCGACCACATGGATGCGGGCACCAGTATCGATGAGGCTGGCGATCTTGGGCTCGCCAACCTTGCCGGCGCCGACCACCAGGCAACGTCTGCCTTCGAGCTTCAAGAACATGGAGAACAGGTTGCTCATGGCATCAGCCTTCCACGCCACCGGGCACGCGTCCCTCGGGCAAGTCGCGGGGGACTGGGGCAACGACTTGTCCCGCAAGGTAGTCGCGCAATTCCGCATCGGTGTGGCGAGAAAAAAACCGCCGGAGATTTTCGCCGTTGTTATCGGTGAGATAGCGGCGCAGAAGGCGCTCGATGGCCTCGGGAACTTCGGTCGCGAGGCAGCGATAGCCGACCGGGCGCGCGATCGACTGATGGAGACCGACCGCACCGCCTAGGCAGAAGTAGTAGGCGTCGACCATTTGTCCGTTGATTTTTAACTTCTTGCCTTCGATTCCGATGTCGGCGATCCAGTGCTGCCCGCAACTGTTGGGGCAACCGGTGACGTGCAGCTTCAGGTGCTGATCGAAGCCGGGCAGGCGCTCTTCCAATTCTTCAACGAGCCAGCGGGAGAAAGCCTTCGTCTCGGTGATGGCGAGCTTACAAAATTCGCTTCCACTGCAAGCGATCGCTCCGCGAAAAAACGGAGAGCCACTTACGGGCAGACCAATTTCGCCTAACTCTTTAGCCAACTCGTCAGCTTGCAGCCGAGGAACGTTGACGATCAGCAGGTTCTGCATGTTGGTGGTGCGCAGCTCGCCGTTGGCGAAGCGCTCGGAGAGATCGGCTGCAGCTTCCATTTGCTCAGGCGTAATTCGACCGCGCAGTACCGCGGAGCCCACGTAGCAGTAGCCGGGCTGCTTCTGCGGATGAATGCCGATGTGATCGCGGTAAACGTCGGAGGGTGCGCGCTCAGGTTCGGCAGGATCGAGTCGAAATCCGATGCGCCGCTCGAGGTCTTTCTGGAAGTCAATCGCAGTCCAACCGTGGCGAAGGAAGAGAAACTTTAGGCGCGCGCGCTCGCGGTGTTCGCGAAGTTGAGTGGATTCGCGAAACAATTCGGCAACTCCTTTGATCACGGGCAGAACCTGATTCCAGCGAACGAAAGCGTTCAAAGGCACGCCGAGGTAGGGTTCGGTGGAAAGTCCGCCGCCCACGCGCAAGGAGAACCCGATCTCAGGCTTACCCTCGACGATCCGCTGGAGCGCGGTGAGGCCGATATCGTTGATCTCCGGGTAGGGGCACCAGACGCGGCATCCGGTGATCGAGATCTTGAACTTGCGCGGGAGGTTGTAGAACTCGGCGTTGCCGGCCAGCATGCGATCGGCTTCGAGCGCGAGGGAAGATGCGTCGCAAATTTCGTCCGCGTCCACGCCCGCGACGGGGCAACCTGTGATGTTGCGAGTGACGTCGCCGCAGGCGCCGATCGTGTTGAGGCCGACGCTCCAGAGCTCTTCGAGCACTTCGGGGAGAGCCTCAATCGTGATCCAGTGCAGCTGGATGTTTTGGCGGACCGTGAGATCGGCGGTCCCCCGGGCGTAACGGCGAGCGAGGCTAGCGATGGTTCGTAGCTGGTCAGAGCGCAGAAGGCCGTTGGGAATTCGAACGCGCAGCATGAAGAATGGCAGGGCGCGTCCCATGCCGCCCTGGCCGCCGACGACGCCGGCGCCATCGCCTTGGGTGTAGACTCCCCACCAACGGAAGTAGGTTCCAATCCATTCGGGAGGAATCGAGTCAAAGCCTTCGCGGGCGAAGCGGCGAATCTCGGCGAGACCCTCCCACGGATTCTTGGCGCGCTTCAGGCGCTCGGACTTCTGTGCTTTGGTTTCTGTCACTGCATTGCTCATATTGGCCGCCAAAAAGAAAAACCCACCGCCAGATTGCTCTCTGGCGGTGGGTATAAGTGCCGATGTTATGAAAGTCTTAAATCAGCAATTTACCCGCTCCAGAGCACACGCATGCGCAACAACAACATGCACACATGCACTCCTGGCGAAAATTGCTGAAACTGGACATGCTTCGCAGATACTAACGTGAAGCCGGCAGCGCGTCAACCTTGCCGGCGAAAGCGGGACGATGCACAATTTCGATTCTATGTATCATATTTTTGCATCTTGATTTGGCGGCGGCCGGAGACGCTTGAGGCTCGAGGCGGCGCATTGCTCTGAGAATCGCGGCTAATGGCCTCGACATCAAAGAATTCTTGCGAGGGCACATATGTCAATTCGAGCGGTGAAGCGACTGGTTCAGGCGAAGCCGACTCTGGAAGGCGCGGGGGTGCATTTGCGCCGAGCATTCGGATTCGGAAACACAAAAGAATTTGATCCATTTCTTTTGCTCGACGATTTCCGCAACGATGTTCCGGAAGATTATCTCGCCGGTTTTCCGTGGCATCCGCACCGCGGGATTGAGACCATTACTTATGTGTTGGCGGGAACCGTGGAGCATGGCGACAGCATGGGAAACCGCGGGGCCATCGCGGCGGGCGATGTGCAGTGGATGACGGCGGGCAGCGGGATCATTCATCAGGAGATGCCGAAAGGCGACCCGGCGGGGCGAATGCATGGATTTCAATTGTGGGCGAATCTTCCTTCGTCGCTGAAGATGACCGCGCCACGCTATCAGGAAGTAAAGACCGGAGAGATTCCTGAGGTTACGGATGACGACGGAACGCACGTGCGAATCGTGTGCGGAAAATTTTGGGGGAAGAGCGGACCGGTGGATGGGATCGCAGCTGATCCGATTTATCTGGATGTGTCGGTAGCGCCGGGCAAGAGAAAAACTTTGCCGGTGGAGACGACTCGCCATGCCTTCGCTTACGTTTTCGGCGGGGCGGGCACCTTCTGCAACGCATCTGGGCCGCTGGCCGTGCCAACGGAAGCCATCAAGTGGTCGGATACCACGCCTCCGGTGGAGGCAGACAACCGCTCGCTCATACTTTTTGATCGCGGCGACGAAGTGACGCTGCAAGCCGGGAATGACGGGATCCGGTTTCTGCTGGTCTCAGGGAAGCCGCTGGAAGAGCCGGTGGCCTGGTACGGACCGATTGTAATGAACACGCAGGAACAACTGCGGCGAGCATTTACGGAACTGCAAGAGGGAACGTTTTTGAAGGACGCCGGACGCAAGTTGAACATCGACTACGCCAAGGATTATGGTGCGAATCGTCATTCTGGGTTGCGCCGGGAGCGGAAAAACTACTTTGGCACGGCGGCTTGCCGAACGCACGGGCGCGGCTGTCATCTGTCTCGATGAAATGTGGCAGCGGCATTGGGACGAGAAGGACGTTCTCGTGTTCCGAACGTTGATCGAGGAGGCGCATGCGGGGGATGAGTGGATCAGCGAGGGCAGTTTTGCGCTGGCGAGCTTTGCTATACGACTACCGCGCGCGACTCTGGTGATTTGGCTCGAGCGTCCAAAACGGGTTTGCGCCTGGCGTGCGATCAGGCGCTTGTTCAAACGGGGAGAAGCGCATCGGATAGGTAGACTCCCCGACGTACTCGCGTTCATCTGGAAATTTGACCGAGCTAAGCGGCCTCGGATCGAGGCGCACAGAATCTCTCACGGGCCGGGGGTTCCGCTTTGCAGATTGACCGGTGACCGCGATATTGAAAACTTTCTGTCTTCTTATAGCGCTGGCCCTCGAACTTCCAACTGACCCGCCGGCTCGTTTGATTGACAATTGCCTTCGACCGCCCTACCTTTTCGTGGGGTGGTTTGGAGGCGTTGTCACATGCGCAAAATTATTCTTAGACATTCCTGCTTATTCCTCGGCGCCGCTCTGTGCGTACTTTCTGTAGGCGGTGTCATGCGGGGGCAAAACGCGCCGGCCTCGCTAGGGCCCTTTCAAAATCACTCTGATGTGGGCATGACGTCACACGCCGGCTCCGCGCAATACGATTCCGCGCAGCATGCCTATACGCTCACGGGGAGCGGCGAAAACATGTGGTTCACCGCCGACGCCTTTCAGTTTGCGTGGAAGCAAGTTTCTGGCGATATCGCATTGAGCGCGGACATTGACTTTCCGGAGAAGGGCGGCAATCCGCATCGGAAGGCGGTGCTGATGATCCGCCAGAATCTTGATCCCGACTCGCCTTATGCCGACGCGGCGTTGCACGGCGACGGGCTTGCTTCACTGCAATATCGCGACGCCAAGGGAGCCACCACCCACGAGATTCAATCGAACATTTCCGCGCCGCGTCGCTTGCGGATTGAGAAGCGTGGCGACTTCATCTATGTATTTGTGGGCGCGGCCTCAGGCGAGACCCTGCGACCCTCAGGCGCTTCCCTCAAGCTGCCGATGCAGGGGTCGTTTTACGTGGGCATTGGAGTTTGCTCGCATGACCAGGACGCGGCCGAGAGGGCGGTCTTCACAAATTTGCACCTTGCGCCGCCCGCAGTAACCACCGCGCCGGCTGTGCTCTACAGCACGCTGGAGACGGTAGCGATTGCCTCGACCGATCGCCGCGTCGTCTACACAGATGCAAGTCACTTCGAGGCGCCCAACTGGACGCATGACGGGGCAAATTTTCTTTTCAACCGCGAGGGGCGCATCCTGCGGCTGCCTGCTGAAGGCGGCACGCCCACAACCATCGAAACCGGTACGGCCATAAATTGCAACAACGATCACGGCGTTTCCCCGGACTCGCAATGGTTAGCGATCAGCGATTCGTCGCAGCCCGACCATAAATCGAGCGTGTACATTGTGCCGTTTGCCGGCGGCACGCCCCGCCGAGTCACGCAGCACTCTCCGTCTTATTGGCACGGCTGGTCGCCGGATGGCAAGACGCTCGCTTTCGTGGGAGAACGCAACGGCGACTTCGACATCTACACCATCCCTTTCAGTGGTGGCGACGAAACTCGATTGACTGTGGCGAAGGGCCTCGACGACGGGCCCGAGTATTCGCCCGACGGCAAGTACATCTACTTCAACTCGGAGCGCACCGGGCACATGCAGATCTGGCGCATGCACGCCGACGGAAGCGACCAGGAACAGGTCACCTTCGACGATTACAACAATTGGTTCGCGCACATTTCTCCCGACAGCAAGTGGATGGTTTTCCTCTCATATGGGAGCGATGTCGTGGGTCACCCGCCCAATAAGGATGTGCAACTGCGCATCACGAACGTGAGTGGAGGAAATATCGACGGTCCGATCACGGTTCTGGCCAAGCTTTTCGGCGGACAAGGCACCATGAATGTTCCGTCGTGGTCACCGGATAGTTCGAAGGTGGCATTCGTGAGCTACGAACTGCTGGCCGCCGAAGATACGGCAATCAAGTGAGCGCCGCCGGTCGTTTGGAAAGTCGACGGTTCATTTAATCTTTTAAAGATTTAGGACCAGGAGATAGAAAAACGTTATGCGCGTTGGAGTGTTTACGCCCTTGCTCTCGCAGCTCTCGCTGACCGCAGTTCTCACGAAACTCAAGGCACTCCAGATCACAACCGTCGAGCTTGGTACCGGCAACTATCCGGGAGATGCGCACTGCAAATTGTCGATGCTCGAAGATGCGAGAGCCCTTGCCGAATTTCAGAAGGTTCTGGCAGATCACGGTGCGAGCATCAGCGCATTGAGTTGCCACGGTAATGCGTTGCATCCTGATCATGCCCGAGCACAACACGATCGCGAGGTGAGCCGGAAGACAATCCTACTCGCCGAAAACCTCGGCATCTCGGTGGTAATCGACTTCTCAGGATGTCCCGGCGATTCGCCGAATGCTACCGCTCCGAACTGGGTTACCTGCCCGTGGCCGCCGGAATATTTGCAGGTGCTGGATTGGCAGTGGAACGAAGGGGTTGCGCCGTATTGGACCGAGCACGCGAAGTTTGCGGCCGATCATGGAGTGAAGATTGCTATCGAAATGCATCCCGGGTTCGTGGTTTATAGTCCGGAAACGATGCTGCGGTTGCGCTCAATTGCAGGGCGCAGCGTGGGCTGCAACTTCGACCCGAGTCACCTTTTCTGGCAGAGTATCGATCCGATCGCCGCGATCCGCGTGCTCAAGGATGCCATCTTCCATGTGCACGCAAAAGATACGCAGATCTATGCGGCGAACTTGCCCCGCACCGGGGTGCTTGATACCAAGCGCTACACCGAAGAGCGCCAGCGCGGCTGGATCTTTCGCACCTGCGGTTACGGTCACGGCGCGGAGTGGTGGAGCGAGTTTGTCTCGACGCTGCGAATGTTTGGTTACGATCACGTGCTATCGATCGAACATGAGGACAGCTTGCTGTCACCGGAAGAGGGACTGACCAAGGCGGCGCATTTTCTCAACCGCATCGTGATCCGGGAACAGCCGGGCGCAGCTTGGTGGGTCTAGCAAGCGAATGGAAATGAAACCGATCAAGACGGCGATCATTGGCACAGGATTCATGGGGCGCGTGCACCTGGAAGCCGTGCGGCGGTTGGAGTTTGTTGAGGCCGCGGCAGTCGCTGGCAGAAACGCGGATGCAGCGCAACGCTTGGGCGCGGGAATTTCGATCCCAGTGATAACCGGCGATTATCGCAAGATCGTGCGTGACCCGGCGATCGATGCAGTCCACATTTGCACGCCGAACGCGCAACACTTTTTGATGGCTAAGGAAGCGCTCCAAGCGGGGAAGCATGTGATCTGTGAAAAGCCCCTGGCTACGAGCGTGGAAGAAGGCGAAGAACTCATCTCGCTCGCGAAGCGGCAGGGATTGGGGAATTGCGTTTGTCACAATCTGCGCTATTACCCCATGGTGCAGCAGATGCGGTGCATGCGCGAGGATGGCGACTTGGGTGACATTCTCGTGGTTCAAGGGACTTATTTTCAGGATTGGCTGCTCTATGACACGGACTGGAACTGGCGCGTGGATCCCCAGGCTGGCGGTCCTTCGCGCTGCATGGCCGACATCGGGTCGCACTGGTTCGATATGGCCGAGCATGTCACCGGACTGCGAGTGACTTCCCTTTGTGCGGATCTTCAGACGTTCCATCGAACGCGAAAGAGGCCGAAACATTCGGTGGAAACTTTTTCGAATAAGCTGCTTGGTTCGGAAGACTATGTTGAAGCCGGTGTAGATACGGAAGACTTCGGCTCCGTGATTTTCCGCATGGGCGCGCGTGCGCGCGGCAGCGTCACGGCGAGCCAGGTTTCGGCGGGACGCAAGAATCGGCTCAGCGTTGAGGTGTGTGGCACGCGAGCTTCCGTGGCCTGGAATCAGGAGCGGCCTGACGAACTCTGGGTCGGGCATTGCGATGCAGGCAATGAGATCGTTATTAAGGATCCTTCTCTGCTCAAGGCGGCGGCGCGCAGCTATGCCGACCTTCCGGGTGGACACAGCGAAGGGTACGACGACACGTTCAAGCAAGTGTTCCGGCGCTTTTATGCTTCCATTCGGAACCCGGGCGACGCGGTCGAGTATCCGCAGTTCGGGGACGGACTGCGGCAGTTGAGCATTCTTAACGCTGAGTTCCTGAGCCATCGAACACGAGGCTGGGTTGATGTCCCTGCAGTTGAAACCGGCAAGTGAAAGGAACGCGTGTTAATTCTCGCCGCCATTATTGCCATCTTTATTTACGGGATGATCGCCGCCATGCTGGGCACCATCCTGCCCGAACTATCGGATCGCTTCCAGCTCTCGCCCAGTCAGAATGGAACCATCGCTTTTGCGCAAGCGCTGGGGCTGATCCTCGCGTCGCTCGCCGCGGGGCCGCTGATCGATAACGAGGGCAAGAAACTCGGCATCGTTCTCGGGCTTGGTTTTATTGCCATTGCGCTGTTCGTGTTGCCGCGCGCACCGGGGTTCCGTAGCATCGTGCTGCTGCTGTTCCTCCTGGGCGTTGGTGGCGGCATCATGGTAACCGGTGCGAATGCTTTGGCCAGCGACGTGGGCGAGACCCACCGCGCAACTGCGCTGAACCTGGCCAACCTTTTCTTTGGACTGGGAGCGCTAGCTACACCATTCATCGCCGCGAATTTGTTTGGACGGAATTCGGTAAGACTTTGCTACACCGTCGCGTCACTCACGGTGGTTACGCTGGTGATTGAGACCTTCACCCGGATGCCCGGGCCAACCGGCGAGGGGCGTTTTCTGCTTGCAGACGCGGCTCCGGTGCTCGGACGCCCGCTGCTATTTCTCCTTGGGCTGTTTGTTTTTCTTTACATCACCTGCGAGGTGGGGATATGGAACTGGCTACCGCGGTATCTCATCGCACAAGGCATTCCTGAATCGCGCGCACTGAACATACTTTCGTTGGGATTCGCGCTCGGCATGCTGATCGGCCGCGGGGCTATCCTGCCCGTTCTCAATCGCGCGCCCGCGGTCACGGTCACTCTGGTGGGATCTGCCGCGATGGCGGTTACGACCTTTTTGATGTTGCGAATTAACCGGCCCGGGGCTGCATGGGTGCTGGTTTTTCTGATGGGGATCTCGATGGCGCCGGTCTTTCCCACGACCCTGGCGATTGTGGGTGATGCTTTTCCGCGCATGACTGGGACCGCTATTGGCTTCGTGATCACGTGTGGATGGACTGGCCTGGCCGTCAGTTCGCGCATCATCGGGGCGATTGCTGGTGGTGACGCGCGGCGGTTGAAAACAGCACTGCTAGTGATTCCCGCTTCGGCCGTAATTATGGTGGGGCTGGATCTGGTGATCCGAAGCGCGTTGCGATAGAAAACTCAGCGGCTAAAGCCGCATTCACACTTGCATGGTTAGCGCAGCGTTGAAGCGCTGCGACACCCAAAATCGAAGGCAACATCGAACATCCCGCAATCGCTAGGGCAATGCCTAGCCAGCAATCGCGCGCATATAGTCGGCGTCGATTTTCAGTGCTTGCATCTGGGGCATGTCGAACTCCTCCTGCTCCACAAAGGCATGCTCGATGTGAGCCTTCTCCGCCGCCCCAAATATGGGGCGGTAATCGATGTTACCGTGTCCCATTTCCGTGGAAGGCGGATGGTCCGCAGGCGTGGACGCAGCGGTCATCTTGAAGTCTTTCACATGCAGCATCGAAAAGCGCGTTGGATAGCGAGATAGGAGCTCCGCGGGCTTCTGACCGGCCACCACAGCCCAGCCGCAATCCAACTCCATGGTCACCTTTGCCGGATCGGTCAGGCGCAAGAGTTCGTCGTAGAAGACAACGCCGTTTTCGGAGCGAAACTCCGGCGTGTGGTTGTGGTATGCGAATCGCATGCCGGCGGCATTCACTTTTTCCCCGATGTGATTGAACTGATCGGCATTCCAGCGCCAGTCGTCGAGCGTCATCGATTCTCTGGCTGCGCGGGATCCGGGATCTTTCACGCGTGACGGATCCTTCAGCATGGGAGAGGCGCAAACGATGTAATGCAGCCCGAGGTCTTTGCCGAATTGAATGGTCTCATCGACCTTGGGCAGCAAATCTTTCAGGGGATAGTGGGCACTCACGCAGCGCAGGCCGGCGCCATCCATAGCCTGCTTTACCTCGGCGGGAGGGTGGCCGAAGAATCCAGCGGCCTCCACTTCGCGATAACCCAGCGCGGCGAGCTGGTGAAGAGTTCCGTCATAGTCCTTGGGAAGAACGTCGCGAACGGAATACAACTGCAGGCCGAGCGGAAGGCCGAGAGCATTGGCCAGCGGCTGGGGCGCGCTGTTCCACAGAGCCGCGCAAGCGGCCGAAGCGGAAGCGGTCTTTAAAAAAGTTCTTCTCGAAATTCGAATCATATTAAGTCCTCAATTCTGATTCATCTTGTACGAAGCGGCAGGAAGTCGCGGTTATCCACGGATCGTCTTTGCGTGCTCGTCCCAGGTTGCGATTGTATTCTTGAAGTAAGCGTAGTTGGCGAGATGACAGCCGATGGCTGCATGGTTACCGAAGACCTCGTTCTCCATGGTAGGTTTGCGAGTTCGAACTGCGTTGAAGAAGTTTGCCTGGTGCGCTGATACATCGCTGTAGCCTTGCGGCGCGGTGAAAGTTTCGGCCTCGACTGCTTGATAGTCGAGTGGACCCGGGTGCGGATGGTCGGCGCCCCACTGCGCCAAATATTGCTTGCGAAGCCGCGCCGGCCAGCCCTTGGTGGAATATTCTTCCGGCTTGGGAGTGATGTCCTGCGGGGTGAAGGTTAGCGTCTGTCCGATGATTTCCATGGTGCCCTTGGTGCCGTGGAATTTGATGGGTTCACCGCCAGCGTTGTTCAGGTCGCAGCGCAGGACGACGCGGAATTTCGGATAGTCATAGAGAGTCTCGATGAGATCAGGAAAATCGCGTCCGTCCTTCCAGCGAAAGAGTCCGCCACTCGATTGCGCCCGCTGTGCCGCCTCATTCGTTCCCGAGATGAAGTGAATTCCGGAGAGCAGGTGCACGAACAGATCACCGGCCAGGCCTTCGCCGTAATCGGAGAAGCAACGCCAGCGGAAGAAGCGTGCAGCATCGAACGGGCGCTTGGGTGCGTCGCCAAGGAACGCATTCCAATCGATGGTCTGTTCGCTCGCGTCCGGCGGAATGGGATAGACCCAGGCGCCGCTGGGCGAGTTGCGATCGGAAGCGCCTTCGATGAAGAACACCTCGCCGAGCGCGCCGGATGCGTAGAGATCGCGGGCTTTTTCGTAGACGATGGAACTCACACGCTGGCTGCCCACCTGCATGATGCGATTTCCCTTGTGCACCGCCTCCACCATGACGAAACCGTCTTCCACTGTGTGCGACATGGGCTTTTCGCAGTAGACGTCTTTGCCCGCGGCGCAGGCATCCACCACGATGCGGCGGTGCTGGTGATCGGGGACCGCCACGATTACCGCATCGACATCTTTGCGGTCGAGGATTTCTTTGTAGTTGCGGGTCGCCGGGACTTGCTTTTGCACGGCCTCCTGAGCTGCTTCGTGGCGGCTATCGTAGAGATCGCAGACGGCGACGCACTCGATGCCGGGCACGGCGAGCGAGGCTTGCAGCAACTCGCAGCCGCGCGTGCCCGTTCCGATCGAGGCAAATCGGACACGGTCGCTGGGTGAAACGTCCCGGCCAGCGCCCCACAGCGCGGCTGGTTCCAAGAGGGTGAACTTTATCGCGGCTCCCGCGGCTACGGAGCCAGATCCGATGCGCATGAAATCACGACGGGTTAAAGAATGCATGCTGTCCTTTCACTCTCGTCCCGCAGACTAAGACGATCGAACCGGCAAGTCAACACAGGGGACACAGGGGACTCGAACATCCAAACAAAACGCGTTGTTCGAACGTCTCTTATGCCCGTAGCAGGTTGCGGGCGATGAACAAGACGTTCGCGGGGCGCTCGCCCAGCCGCCGCATGAAGTAGGGATACCACTCGCTACCGAACGGAATGTAGACGCGGACACGCCAGCCCTCTCGCACCAGGCACTGTTGCAGATCCCGACGGATGCCGTAGAGCATCTGGAACTCGAAGGAATCGCGGGGGAGCTTTTCGGCAATCGCAAAGGCCTTGGCTCGGCGAATGATGCCTTCGTCGTGCGTGGCCAGGCCGTGATAGATGCTGCTCTTCATCAAGATCTTCATGAGCTTGACATAGTTGGTGTCCACTTCCGACTTGGCGGAAAAAGCAATCTCGGCGGGTTCTTTGTAGGCGCCCTTGCAGAGACGTATACGAATTCCTTCGGCGAGAAGATTCTCGATGTCGCCCTCGGAGCGCCGCAGATAAGCCTGAATCACCGTGCCGACAGAATGGGCATTTCCCGGAATGCGGTGAAGTTCATGGACGAAATCGAGGGTGCGCTGGGTGTAGGGTGAACCCTCCATGTCGACGCGCACAAAGCCGGTAGGATTCATGGCGGCCGATTTGGCGACGAGCCCGCTGACCAGTTGGCGGGCCAAATTCTCGTCCACATCGAGGCCCATGTGAGTGAGCTTGAGGCTGATGTTGGCGTTGAGTTGGTTGGCGACGATGCCGTCGAGAATGTGCTGATACAGAAGGGCGCTGTGGCGGGCCTCTTCGGGGTTGGTGACGTTCTCTCCAAGATTATCGATGCTGACGCTCATGCCTGCGCGATTGATGGCCTGGGTGGCGCGAACTGCATCGGCAATCCCCGTGCCAGCGACGAAGCGGCCGGAGACGCGGCGGCCGAGTGAAGACCGCTCGGCAAAATTCCGTAGGGATGGGTTTTCAGAAAGACGGACGAAGAAAGCCCTTAACATGCCTCACCCGACCAATGGCAAGCGGCTGACAGGAATCGGTGCATGAAGATCTCAGAAAGTTGTATCACAAGCGGGGCATGGCTTAGATAGGACGGCGATCACAAACGCACGCAAGGCGATTCGAACCGGGAGACTTGACGAAAAATAGCGGGCTAAAGCGAGAATCTGAGTTCGACAATCTCATGCGTTTCGTGAGCGGAGGGTTCCCATTTCCACTCGCGCAGCGCGTTCTGGACAGACTGAACAAACAAGGGATGACCTCCCTTGATTTCGACGGACTTCATCGATCCGTTGGGCGCAACCAGAACGTCCGCCTTGACCGTGCCTTGGATGTTCATGACACGAGCCATGTTGGGATATTGTGGAGCTACCCGGATCACAATTTTGCGCGCGCTTTCAACGTGTTCCTGAGCGAGGAGGCTTTCGGAAGTTAGTATGGGCGCTGACAATAGTGCAAGAGTCGCAAGCGCAATGATGTGCCAGAGGAAGAGTCTCATGGGACTGAAGGCAGAGTAGTCGCAATCCAGTCAGGGTTGTAGATTACATCGGTAATCCCGTGCAAGAGAACTTGCAAGTCCAGCCGAAAAAGGAATACCGAAGGCTCATTCACCTATGAGGTACCGCGAGGCCCACTCAGGCCCCGTGCTCTTCCATAAACTTCTCGACCTCGATGGCGGCCATACATCCTGTGCCGGCGGCGGTGATGGCCTGGCGATAACGGCGGTCCTGCACATCGCCACAGGCGAAGACTCCACGGACGCGAGTCATCACGTAATTGTGCGTCTTCAGATAGCCGTCGGAGTCGGTATCGAGCTGGCCGGCGAACACATTTGCGTTCGGTTCATGCCCGATGCCGAGGAACATCGCGCTGGTAGGAAAGTCCCAGACTTCGTTGGTCTTTAAGTTTCGCAGTTTAAGGCCGGTGACTTCGTGCTTGACGGGATCGTAAACATCTTCGACCACAGTGTTGGTGAGGAAGTGGATTTTTTCATGCTTTTGCGCGCGTTCCAGCATGATCTTGGAGGCGCGGAAGGCATCGCGCCGGTGAATGAGCGTGACCTTGGAGGCAAAGCGAGTCAGGAATAAGGCTTCTTCCATGGCGGAGTCGCCACCGCCAATCACTACGATTTCCTTCCCGGAGAAAAAGAAGCCATCGCAGGTGGCGCAGGAGGATACACCGTGACCGATCAACTTGTGTTCGTTGGGCAGGCCGAGCCATCTCGCAGACGCGCCGCTGGCGATGATCAAAGTTTGAGTGTGAACCTGATGCTTGCCGAGATGGAGCAGGAACGGGCGCTCACTGAGGTCGGCGCTGGTGAGATGGGTCATGCGATATTCCGCGCCGAAGCGTTCCGCCTGCTTGCGCATGTTCTCGACCAACTGCGGTCCCATGATTCCCTCGGGGAAGCCGGGAAAGTTTTCCACCAGCGTGGTGAGTGAGAGTTGGCCGCCGGGCTCGTGGCCCTCCACTACCAACGGTTTTAGATTGGCGCGGGCAGTGTACAGAGCAGCGGTATGCCCGGCGCAGCCGGAGCCGATAATGACGACATTGCGAGTCTCGCTCATGATCTTTTGGGTGCACCCGTTAGATTGCGAATTTCAGATTTCGATGCATTTGACCGGTTTCGAACGCTTACCACCAAGTCTTAACATAGAGGACACAGAGTACACAGAGGACTTCTTTCATTTGTTGTCTTCAGGGGTTGGCGGCAGGCTTAGCGGATTTCGCCTTTGCGGAGGACTTCGATCCTGCGCCGGGAATCTGGGCCAGTTCCGCAGGTACCGTGCGACTGACTCCGAGAAGTCGGCGATAGTTGGCCAGGATCTCGGAGGCGCTGCGGAATTGCGGCTCATACGCACTTTGATCCGGCGGCGGTCCATTTTCAGCGCCACTGCAACGGGCCAATGCCACTGACGATTTTCCGAAACGCTCGAGCCGGATGCGGCTGGCGGGAGTGTTGGAGGCGACCATGGTGGCGACGCTGCTGATGGCAGAAGCGCTGTCTTCCATTGAGACCTGGATCAAGTCTTTGGGGTCGCGCACGTGCAGCACGAGAGTTTCGACCATACTCTGACCATCACTGCTGAAGGAATACTGCACGCTGGAGAACAAGGCCTGCACGGCGAACTCGCGGCGGATGCGAACGTAGCGGGCGACCGAGGGCTCACCAGACATTTGCGCGCCTTGTCCGGGCTGAAGGAAATTTGGCGCGTCGGCCAGGGTGGAGACGCCATGGGAAATTTCGAAGTCGGGACCGAACAGCGGCTGCTTTGGGATGCGCGCGAGGGCCGTCGCGATTTCCCTCTGCTCCTCGGCGGACGGCCTGCAGACATTCAGGAGGTTGACCTTTACCTGCGGTTGCGTGGAGGCAGCGTCCGGAGACTGCTGGCCAAAGGCCGGAATGGTGAGCAGCACGCCAGCCAGGATAAGAATAGTTTTTGGGAGCACTGCGGAATTCTAAATGATGAGCGCGGAAACCTTAAACCACTTGGAGCGGAGAGGTTTTGTGCAAGCGGGGAAGACGGTTAGAATCCAAGGATGGCAAATCTTACGCTGGTTTATGGCATGCGCCTGCTGCCCTCAGAAGTTGTGGCCGAAGTGGGGCAAGCTCCCGTGAAGCTCACCAACGGACGCGAGGCCCACGTCACGATGCACGTGCTTGAAGGTAGCAAGGAAGAAATCGAGAAACAGTTGCGCACAAGTCTAGAAGCGTTCTTCGATCTGTATCCGGAGATCTGAAAACACCCGGCTGCGGTCCGGGGTAAACAGAGAGTGAACATGCGGGAGTCTTACTGGAAATTGCGTGCGAGAATGACGGCTGCCGGTTTGTGGCCCGAGGGCTGGATCGCGCGCGGGGCCTGCTATTCGCTGGGCCTGGCGATTGGACTCTTCGTCCTGGAGATGCTGCTCAAACTGATTGCTCCCGCGGCGAGCGATAGCCTTGGGGGCTGGGTTAAGTTTCTTGTTTTCGACGCGGCTTTGCTGTTCTTCATTCTGGCCTTCCGCTGGTTAAAGCGGAGAATCCTATGGCGCCTGCGCAACCGCCTGATTGTCACTTACGTTTTCATTGGCGTAATCCCGGCAGTTTTATTGGTGGCGATGGCGCTCATCAGCATTTATCTTTTCGCCGGGCAGTTCGCCAGTTACGTGGTGACTTCGGAGATCAACTCGCAGCTGCGCAGCATGCAGGCGGTGAACGCGGCCGTCAGCAACGAACTGGCGGCGCGCATCGAAAAAGGCGAGTCGCCTGCGGCGGAGTCTCTGGCGGGACTGAGAAAGCGTGATCGAGCCTGGGGAAGGCGGCGAGTGTGCGCCTGGCACGGGACGCGAGTTTTGTTGTTCAGCGACGGAACCCTGAATCCATTGGTGATGAGCTTCCCTGAGTTTTTCAACAAAGACAACGGCGATTTTGCCCAAGCGATTCGCGAGGGCCAACCGTTCAAGGAAATTGTTCGGGACAACGATGAATTGTATTTGCGCGTGGCTTCGGTGTTTCAGGTGGGGCAGGAGAAACTGACGGTCGTAACCAGCGAACCTCTGGATAAGGATCTAGTCGCGGACATCGCGGCGAATCTTGGGGAGATCACGCTTTACGCGGCGGGAATACGGCTCGACGACTCACAACAAAATGAGCAGAACCAGAATGCTGCAAAAGGACGCAGTTTTGAGACCCGTCTTTTCGATGATCGGGACAAGGATAGGGGCGAACAAGGCGTGAGCGAAGGGAAGACCGCTCCCAGCCCGGGAGGCGATCAACGCGTTTTCCGTTCTACATTCAACGTGGGCTCGCTGGCTGCAGCTCAGAGCATGATGGACCGCGAAATCACTTTTGGCACGCCGCTCCCGGTGGTGGATTGGAAGACGGGGGAACGGGAGCGAGCCGGCGCCCTGGTGAGGGTTCGCACGAGGCCCTCTGTGTTGTACAGCCATTTGTTTGCGGCGCTGGGAGATATCGCGCGGGGCGTGGAGTACATCCTGCTTGGGATCCTCATCTTTTTCGCGGTGATTGAGTTGATCGCGCTGATTATCGGCACGCGCATGACGCGCACGGTGACCGGGGCCGTCGCTCAACTTTACGACGCCACGAAAAACATCGATCGCGGCGACTTCAGCCACCGCATTCCGGTGAAATCCTCGGACCAGCTAGCGCAGCTGTCACTATCGTTCAACTCGATGACTGAGTCGATTGAGAAACTGATTCAGGAGCAGAAGGAAAAACAGCGACTGGAGGGCGAACTTGCGATTGCACAGGAAGTGCAGGCGCAACTTTTTCCGCGACAGGTGACGGAACTGGCGTCGCTCGAAGTGCATGGCTTCTGCCGTCCGGCACGGACGGTGAGTGGCGACTACTACGACTTTCTGACGGCGAGTTCCCACAAGCTGATTCTGGCGGTTGGCGATATCAGCGGGAAGGGAATTTCGGCGGCGCTGTTGATGGCGACCATCCACTCGGCGGTGCGCGCCTATAGTGTGGAGAGCTTGCCGCAGATGCGCGAACCCGTCGCTGTAGGAGCGGTGGCGGGCGCGGGCAGGATCATGGCGGCGTGGCCGGAAGGCGTTGAAGTTTCCCCCGGCGCACTGCTGGGACTGCTGAATCATCAACTCTACGAAAGTACTCCACCGGAAAAATACGCAACTTTGTTTCTGGGCATTTATGACGGACGGTCGCATCAACTGACGTACAGCAATGGAGGGCATCTGCCCCCGATTCTGATTGGCGAGAATGGAGCGGTGCGGCGGCTGGAGGCCGGAGGAACGGTTGTTGGCCTGTTCGACAACATGACGTACGACGAGGGATCGGTGCAGATGCATCCGGGTGAAATCTTCGTGGCCTACAGCGACGGCGTCACGGAGCCGGAAAATGAGTTTGGCGAGTTTGGTGAGGAACGGCTGATCGAGTTGGTCAGCGCGAACCGGCGCTTGCCGCTGATGCAGATCAGTCAGGAAGTCACGTCCGCGGTGGACGACTGGATCGGGGACAACGAGCAGCCGGATGACATTACGCTGGTGCTGGCGCGGGCGCGCTAGGGCACATCTCAGGTCTCAGGTGGTTGCGACGCACGTGGGTGGTTGTGGTCCGTTGCGAAATCCTTAGAGCTAGATTCTCTTTTTCTTCCAGCGACCCTGCTTGAACAGGACTGCGCTGGCTGCGGCCATCGAGCTTTCGGCAATGGCGATGGCGGCGAAAGCGCCGTTCGAGTGCATGTGCAGCGGAATCGCCAGCCAATAGGCTAACGGTATCTCGAACAGCCAAAAGCCGAAGAAATTCACGATGGTTGGCGTGATCGTGTCACCCGCGCCATTGAAGGCCTGCATCATCACCATGAAGTAGGCGTAACCGAGGTTGCCGTAGCTCACGATGCGCAGGCAGGCCGCGCCCAGCGGAACGACTGCTGGATCATGCGTAAATAAGCGGACGATCGGCTCAGGGAAAAATATGAAGACCAGGCCAACCGCACCGAGAAAAATCACGTTGTAAAATCCGGTGCGCCATACCGCTTTTTCCGCGCGTTCGGGATGACCCGCGCCCAGGTTCTGTCCCACCAGCGTAGCAGCCGCATTGCTCAATCCCCAGGAGGGCAGGATCACGAAAATCACGATACGAATGGCGATCGTATATCCGGCGAGAGCCGCGGCGCCGAAGATGCTCACGATGCGCACTAAGCCGATCCAACTGGTGTGAGCGATGGCAAACTGCAGAATGCCCGTCAGCGATACGCGGATTAGTCGCAGCAGCACATCCAAACGCAGGCGCACCTGGCGCTTCAGGATGTGAATGCGCTCGGTGCCGCGCATCAGACGATAGCACTGGTAGAGAACTCCGATGCTGCGTCCGGTGAGTGTGGCCAAAGCCGCGCCGGTCACGCCCAAGCGCGGAAACGGTCCCCAGCCAAAGATCAGGCAGGGATCGAGGATCAGGTTGATGATGTTCGAAACCCAGAGCAGGCGCATGGCGATGGCGGCATCGCCGGCGCCGCGAAAGATCGCGTTGTTGAGAAACAGCAGCAGAACGGCAAAACTGCCGCCCAGGCAAATCCTGGTGTAGCCGCTGCCAGTAGCGACGATTTCCGGGGAAGCGCCCATCAAGCGCAGCAGGTTCGGAGCAAAGAAGAAGCAAGGTACACCGATCACCAAGGACACGAAGAGGCCGAGAGCAATCGCCTGCACACCTGCGACGGCGGCGCCTTCCGGATCTTTTTCGCCGATGCGCCGCGCCACCATGGCGGTGGTTGACAGGCTCAGCCCCATACCCACCGAGAAGACCAGGCTCAGCATCGATTCCGTCAGTCCGACGGTGGCCACAGCGTTGGCGCCCAGCCGTCCTACCCAGAAGACGTCCACTACGCCGAATAGTGATTCCAGCACCATCTCCAAAACCATGGGGACGGCGAGCAACAAGATGGCGCGGTTGAGATTGCCGGTGGTGTAATCCTGGTGCGAGCCGCGAACGGCTTCCACCAGTGAGGCCCACAGGGTGTGTGCCTTTTCGGAAACGGGGGCTGTGACTTCCATAGATACCTGCGAGCTTTCCACGCCAGTCACCGAAAAAAATCGGGTGAACACGCGGACACGATTGCTAGAGACAGAACCAGAAGTCCGGCTTGCGGACTCAGAAGGATGGCGAGCTACCGCGGGTTAAACATTGTCATTGCCTTGATGCGGATCGTCGAACGGAGCGCAGGCCACGGGCAACGAGCCTTCAAATCAGAGGGGATTGTAGCGCGAAGGGACGACGGTCAACAAATGCTATTAGCGGAGCTGTTTACTTTTTTGCAAACAGCGTGACGCGCGACGTGACCGCCAGATTCTTTACCATTCCTCCGAGAACCACAGGACCGAGCGGGGTCTCGAGAAGGCCGCGGCCATCGGCTCGGGGATCGACAGTGTTCTCGTCGAGTGTCTCCCACTTGTGCCCACGCAGGTCGTAGTCAAAAGTGACGCTGGAGACTTCCGCGGGCGTGCCGTCGTAGGAGGCGCCTTTGTAATCGTGAGGGGTTAGGGTGCCACCGGAAAAATAGATCCTATGATCCCGATCTGCACCGCCGGCGGAGATGCCGAAACGAGCGGTTCCGGGATGCGCCGGCAGCTTGCTCCATTCGATCTTCGTGGGATCTTTGTGATCGATCTTGCCTAGCCAGCACTCGTCGGAAGGCAGGTAACGCGGGCCACTCGACGGGCCCGGCTTGGCGCCATCCACGACTACAATTTCTTCTTCGGCGACGCCGCCCGCCATGCCGAAGGCGGGAGTGCCGGGGAACGGCGTGGCCGGAGTCCACGTGTCCCTGTCAACGTCGTAAACCTGCACGTTGTTCACCGGGCCATTGGCAGAGCGTCCGCCGATGAGATAAACGAAGCGGTCATGAATCACACCGGCGACGGCGCTATCGACGGGAACCGGGATGTCTTTGCCGCGAGACCAGCGGCGCGCGCCGGGCTCATAGACGTTTACATCTGGGACCGTCATTTCAAGCCCCTGGTTATCGACAACGTATCCGCCCATGAGGATGATTAATCCCTTCGCCCCGCCAGCGGTCGCATTCAGGCGGCCCACTGGTCCGGGAACCGCGCGGCCACGGCTCCATTTTCCCGCGTGGGAAAAAGTCATTACATAGACTTGGTTCGTGACATCGTCCCAGGTTTTCTTCGGGCCAACGCCCATCAGGGAAAAGAGCTCGAAGCCGCCTTTGAGGCTGGCGACGGCGTTGCTTGAAACGGCAGCGGGCATCGGGGGGAACTTGGGCTCGTCTGCACCGAGAAGGATTAAAGGGCAAAGCGCCAACAGGGAAACGCAGAAATGTTTTTTCATTGCTGGAATATTACCGCACCGGGCCGTCTTGAGTTTTGGGGAGAAGCAATCTTCGGGACCAACTTTCAGAACCAGATTTCAGAACCAGGTGTTGCGGCGATGCTCGGGGTAGGCGTCTCCAAATGCTGCTTCTAATACGCGGGCTTCGTGGCGGGCGCGGAAAGTCTGCATGACGATGATGGCTGGCAGAAACAGCCACAACGCCGGCCGGCGGATGACCAGGACGAACCCGGCAACCAGAACCGTTCCAAACACATAGATGGGATTGCGGATTTCGATTAGTTTCCATGGGTGACGAGCTGGTGAGCCTCGGCTTTGACGGCGAAAGACTTGCCCAGCTGGTAGCCCGCGAGCGCAATTCCGGCGACGCCTGCGACGATAAGGGCCATGCCCGGGCAGCGCTGCCAATCTCATGCGCCGGGCATGGTGAACATGAACCAAAACCGTCCGCAGACGACAACGGTCTGAACTGCCGTAAACGCATAGAATTGTCGGTCTTCCATGAATTGCCTCTTCTTCTTCTCGTCTCTTTGTCTTTTCGGGCCGCCGCGGCTATTCGAGCAACCCCTGACGCACGGCGTGAATGAAGTCCGTATACGCGGGAGTTTGTCCACCAGCCCGCATCAGGCTGGCGATTTGGCCGCGATGGTATGAGGAATGGAGCACGACGTGAGTCAATATGTCTTGCACGCTGCTCGACCATGATTCGCCCTTGCTGTTTTTGTAGGAGATCTTGTGCGAGAGTGCCGCGGGAGAAAGCTGGGCGAGATATTCGCGCCACAGCTGAGCGAGCTCATCGATTTGCGCTGCGCACCGATCGAGGGCGATTTCCGGCCAGACGGGTAGGCTTTGCGGCTGCTGGCGGATCCGCTCCAGCCAGAGCCGTTCGGCGGAAAGAATGTGCGCCAGGAGTATTATCGACGGTGCTGATCCAGATCCACTGGCGATTACGGTCAGTACTTCGCGGTTCGCCCACGCAGCATAGGCAAATTGACGGCGTAGATGCTCCAGAAGATCCATGATTCAGCGACCAGGTTGAAAACCCGAGGTCGAGCGGTTCGTCCAAGCCGGACGCGAACTCACAATGTAGTTCGGGGGCGGCGCGATCTGCAACCCGTTTTTAACGGTCCTTTCACAATTCTCGGGTAGACTGCACGCTGGTTGGGCAGTGAGATACTCTCTAATAGAGATCGCCTTCTGCCCACCTAGAATGCCTCCGAATATGTCCCGCAAAGCAGTTTCATCGCGCACAACAGACCAAGAAACGGAAGTCGCTGACGGCCCGCGTCAGAGCTCGGGAACTGGCAAGAAAGCTGCGAAAAAGGGCGGTGGATCGCTCGACGATCTCACGCAAACGGCTTTGAAGGCGTTTCTCATAGCGCGGGACGCCGCCTCCAATGTGCCTGATCTGTTCACCCAATCCTCCCGGATGGCATTCCTCGCCATCAAGGAGTGCGAGCAGGAACTCGACGTAATCGAGCGCTACATCGATGAGCGGCTGCCCGCAGCCATCACGCGGGTGAGTGAAGCCCGGGCGCGCCAGTTGCTGACCAGCCTGAAATCCACGACCGATCTCGAACGAATTGGCGATCTGGTGATGAGCATGTCGCTGCGGGTGCAGGCGCGCACCACAAAAACGGCAGCTTCCGATGTGCGCCAGTTGGTAGAAATGTCGACGATCCTGCGGGAGATGCTCGATCTGGTGTATCGCGGATTCGTGGATCTCGACCTGGAATGTGCCCGCAAGGTATTGCAGATGGATAAGGATATCGACCGCGTCTGTCATGGCCTTTTCCAGAAGCACCTCACCAACCATGCCGCGCAGAGCGATCCTTCGAGCTTTGGAGTGCTGCTGATGGCGCAGGCGCTGGAGCGAGCGGGAGACCACACCACGAATCTCGCCGAAGATCTCTACAGCCTGATCGAAGGCCGCAGCCTGCGGCACGCTCCGAAGAAGCGGGCGGCAACGTAAGAAGCGGTACCCGGTTCTCAGAAACCGAGCGGCTTGCAAAATTCATCATTCGTTAACGTGCCGGCAACATAATCGAAACATTTCCAAAATACATTCTGAGACAGCAGAAGAGAATCATGTCCGGCGTTCGTCAAACCTGAACCGCTGATAATGCACCTTCCCATGGGATCTTACGAGTCGCGAGGCGACGCCGGCGTAGCTGGATTATCCCGCAGCCTTGTTTTCGTGGTTGAGGACGAAGAAGACATTGCCCGGCTGATTTCCCATAATTTGCTAGCCGCTGGCTTTGAGGTGCAGAGCTTCATCGGCGGCGCATCCGTGGTTTCGGAAGCCTTGCGGGAGATGCCATCGCTATTCCTTCTGGACGTGATGTTGCCGGGTGCGGACGGTTTTGACCTTTGCCGCCAGATTCGCCAGACGGCACCTCTTTCGGCGACGCCCATTATCTTCCTCACAGCCAAAACCGCCGAGGCCGACCGCGTCAGGGGGCTCGAATTGGGTGGGGACGATTACATTACCAAGCCTTTCAGCCCACGCGAACTGGTGGCCCGGGTGCGCAGCGTGCTGCGAGGTGTTCGCCAGCCGGCGATGGTTCCGGAAGTGCTACGTGTGGGCGATCTGGAAATCGATGCAGCTTCGATGACCGTGCAGGTGCACGGCCGGCCGATACTTACGACGGTGCGCGAGTTCCGTTTGCTGGAATGCTTGGCCAGTCGCGTCGGCCGCGTGCTCACCCGCGACCAGTTGCTCGATGCGGTGTGGAAAGAGACCCCCTTTGTCACGCCTCGTTCGATTGACGTTTACGTGCGCCGGCTGAGGGAAAAAATTGAGACTGATCCTCGCCACCCGCGGTATCTCAAGACGCTGCGCGGCATCGGTTACCGATTCGAGTCTCCAAAGTAAAGAACTAGTTGTCAGTTCTCAGTTCTTGGTTTCCCGTCCAACCTGATTTCTACTCGCCACTCGCGATGCGATACCTAAAGGCTCACTTCTCGGAATGAAGGCTCGGTTTTACTGAGAACTTGAGAACTGAGAACTGAGAACTGGTGTCTTGGTTTATCCTGTCGTCTAACCACACTCGAAATTGCAGCCAACCATGACCCGGCCCAAACCGCTGTGGAAAGCGGACGATCAAAAAGCCCGCTTGTCCGAACTGACCGCGCAATCGGACGATTCCGCCAAAGATCACGCCTTGCGGCGGGATGTGCGCTCTTTAGGTGCGTTGCTCGGTCGAGTGTTGGTGGAGCAGGCGGGTCCAGAGCTGTTCGATACTGTCGAAGAGTTGCGACGGCTGATGATTCGGCACCGCGAGCGGGTCGCGCACAGTCCTGCGGCTGGGGGTCACGGGGAACTCATGGTCCAGGCCCGGGCCATGATTTCGGAGATGGATGTGACGCGCGCTTATCAAGTCACGAAGGCGTTCGCGATTTATTTCGAGTTGGCGAATCTGGCGGAGACCAACCATCGCAAGCGCCGCCGCCGGGCTCGCCAATTGCACCGGCAACGGGCGCTGCCCGGATCGTTCCACGGAACTTTGCTGCGCATGAAGGAAGCTGGAATGTCGCCCGAGGCGGCGCTGGCGGCTCTACGGCAAATCGTGATAACCCCAGTCTTCACAGCCCATCCCACGGAAGTGGCCCGTCAGACGATATTGGTGAAGCGTCGTCGCATTGCCGAGCAACTGGAGAGGCTCGATCGTCTTCCGCTCACCGTGGGTGAGGCCCTGCGATGCGAGCAGATCATTCACGCCGAAATTGCCGCGCTGTGGCAGACCGACGAGGTGCGGCAGACTAAACCCACCGTCGACGATGAGATCCGCATGGGCTTGCGATATTTCCGGCTCTCGCTATTTGAAACGCTGCCTCGAATTTATGCCGAGGTTGCGGAATCGATTCATGATGTTTACGGAACCCTTCTCGACGTGGCGGAGTTGCCGAACCTGCTGAGTTTCGGATCCTGGATCGGCGGCGATCGCGACGGCAATCCCCTGGTCAAGGCCGAACACGTCAAGAATGCGCTTGAGCTGGCACGAACGGTGATTCTCCGCGAATACATCCGGCGCGTGGAGTTCCTGAGCGACTGCCTGAGTTCGTCGTTGCGGCAGGTGCGAGCTTCCTCGGACTTGCTCTCGCTGCTGGCGCGGTATGAACGCTCGATGCCCGGCGTCACGATGCTCTGGGGGCCGGGAAATACCGTGGAGCATTACCGGCGATTTCTTTCCTACCTGGGTCGTCGCTTGCAGAGCAGCCGTGAAGGCCCTGGTACTCGAGACTCGTATCAGCAGGCGACGGAGTTTGAGTCCGACTTGCTGGTGCTGCGCAGCAGCCTGATGTCGAATCGCGGTGAGCGGCTGGCGGTGGCTTTTGTCGATCCTTTGTTGCAGGAACTCCGGACGTTTGGCTTTCATCTGCATGTGCTTGATATCCGCCAGCATGCGCGTGTGCACGCCGAAGTTTTGCAAGAAATTAGTGCACAGAAGATCGACGCGAGAAAAGCCGAACCAAGAAATCCAGAATTAAGGAAGACCAAATTAAGAAAGTCTGAATTACGTGAGACCGCACCGGCCCCGGCGGCAGGTGCCACTTTGCCCGATAGCGCCGAGAGGGGATCTCCTCAGACTCGGGAGTTGATCGATACGTTCCACACCATCCACGAGCTCAAACAGACCTACCCTGCACGGTCCATTCGTCAGTACATCATCAGCGGGGCGGAATCTGAGGAGGATGTGCTGAACGTGGTCCGTCTGGCAAAGGCTTGCGGGGCCAGCTTGGCTGGGTCGGGCGACGATGGAAACGTAGCAGATCCTGGGCTCATGCCGGTGCCGCTGTTCGAGTCGATTGAATCTTTGCGCGCGGCTGGTGGCGTGATGCGGCAACTCTGGCGAAATCCGGATTATCAACCGCTGCTCGATTCCTGGGGACGATGGCAGGAGGTGATGCTCGGCTACTCCGATTCGAACAAAGATGGAGGAATGCTGACCAGCACATGGGAGCTGCACAAAGCGCATCGCGATCTGCATCACGCGGCGCAAGAATGCGGAGTGCAGTTACGTCTCTTCCATGGCCGTGGAGGGACCGTGGGGCGCGGCGGCGGGCCTACGCACTCGGCGATCCTGGCGCAGCCGGAAGGCTGCTTTTCCGGGCGCATCCGCATCACCGAGCAGGGAGAAGTTCTCAACTGGAAGTACGCCGATGCAGTGCTCGCGGAATGGAATCTGGAATTGATGATCGCGGCCAGCCTGGAAGCGCTCGCACGCCCGGGCGCCTCAAAGGCGAAAGATCAGACGCGCTGGGAAGAGGCGATGGAGGAGATGTCGCAGGAAGCCTACCGCGTCTATCGCCGCGACATCGCGGAGAACGAAGACGTGCTGGAATATTTCGAGCAGGCCACGCCAGTTCATGAACTGGACGCGGCGCGCATCGGCTCACGGCCTTCCCGCCGGACCAAGGGCCGCCGACTGGAGGATCTGCGAGCGATTCCGTGGGTGTTTGGATGGATGCAGAGCCGCCACGCGGTGCCGGCGTGGTATGGCGTAGGCCACGGACTCGAGAGTTTCGCCAAGAAGGGGAAAAGCCACGTGCGGCTGCTGCACGAAATGCTAAAGAAGTTTGCCCTGTTCGGGGATTTGATCAGCAACGTCGAACTCGGTATGGCCAAAGCGGATCTACATATTGCTCGCGTTTATTCCGGGTTGGTAAAGAGTGCGGCGTTGCGCGCACGAGTCTTCGTCATGCTGGAAGATGAATTCTTGCGGTCCCGAAAAATGATCCTCAGCATTTCCGGTCAACGCGAGTTATTGGCTCGCAACCGGGTGCTGGCGCGCTCGATTCATCTGCGCAATCCTTACGTGGATCCGATGAGCCTGATTCAGGTGGAACTTTTGCGGCGCAAGCAGGCGGGGCAAGAGGCGCCGGAGCTGGAATATCCCCTGGGGGCGACCATCAACGGCATCGCTGCCGGACTGCACAACACGGGATAAGTTCGGACCTTCTGCTAACCACGAGGCTTGCGGGCCGTCTGTAGTATGTTGTTCTACGTGAAATGTGGGAGCGCGCACTTCCTTCTTTCGTAAGACGGAAGCGGCGCGTATTGGTGTGGGCATCTCAGATGTTCGTGCCTATGGTGTCATCGTCATTTTTTCTTCCATCCCGTTCACTTCGTGAAAGAGGCCGCATGCCTATATCCAGAATCATCGTTGGTCTTCTATTGCTGATCTTGCCACTCGCCGTGCTTGGGCAAGATGCGAAAATTAATTCCGCCGCCGCAACCACCGCGAACGACGAAACAAAAGACGCTCCTAAGCTGGATCATTTCGATCCGAACCTGGTCGACAAATCGCTGAATCCTTGCGACGACTTTTACAAATACGCCTGCAATAAATGGATCGCCGCCAATCCCATTCCAGCCGACCAGGTGTACTGGAGCACGGGAGGCGGTTTGGAAATGTGGAACGATAACGTACTGCGCGAGACTTTGGAAGCTGCCAGCAAGAATGATCCCAAGCGCAGCGCGGTGCAGCAGAAGATTGGCGACTACTGGGCGGCCTGCATGGACGAAAGTGGGATCGAAGCGGCCGGTTTGGCGCCGCTGCAACCGGAACTTAACCGCATCGCCGCGCTCAAGTCCAAGCAGGAGATTACTCTTGAAATCGCGCATCTCCATCGTCTGTTTCCGGGCGCCTGGGAGCAGAGCGACAATCAGACGGATGCACCATTCTTTGGATTTACCGGCCAACAGGACTATGACGATGCTTCTAAAGTGGTCGCGCAGATCGATCAGGGCGGCCTTAGTTTGCCGAATCGCGACTATTACATCAACACCGATGCGAAATCGGGAGAGACTCTGGGGAAATATCGCGCCCACGTGCAGAGGATGCTGGTGCTGGCAGGCGAGACGGGGGCGCAGGCCGGCGACGATGCAGCTACCGTGGTTGAACTGGAAACCGCGATGGCTAAGGCGCAAATGGATAACATCAAGCGCCGCGATCCCAAGAACATCAACAACAGAATGAGCCTGGCTCAGATTCGCGAACTGACTCCGTCCATCCAGTGGGATGTTTACTTGAGGGCGGTGAATGCTCCGGCCAGCGATCACTACATCGTCACTTCGCCTGATTACTTTCGCACGGAAGACAAGCTGCTGACAGAACATCCTCTGGAGCATTGGAAAGTCTATATGCGCTGGCAGGTGATTCATAACGCCGCGCCCTATCTGACTAAGGCGATGGTGGATGAAAACTTCAACTTTTTCTCCCGAACCTTGGCCGGTCAGGAGGAAGAACTTCCGCGTTGGCGGCGCTGCACTCATTGGGCGGACCGTGATTTGGGAGAAGCTCTCGGGCAAGCTTATGTAGACCAGGCTTTTCCGCCGGAGAGCAAGGTGCGCACCCTTGAAATGGTGCATGCCATTGAGCGCGCCATGCACGACGATATCGAGAGCGTGAGCTGGATGACGCCCGCGACCAAGGAACAGGCCATTATCAAGCTGAAGGGAATCGAAAACAAGATCGGATATCCCTCGAACTGGCGCGATTATTCGAGCTTGAAAGTCACTCGCGACAGCGACCTGGGCAACGTGGAGCAGGCTTCGGCGTTCGAATTTGAGCGCTGGGTGGGGAAGATCGGCAAACCCGTCGACCGCAGTGAGTGGACGATGACGCCGCCGACCATCAATGCCTACTACGATCCGCAATTGAATACGATCAACTTTCCCGCTGGCATTCTGCAACCGCCGTTTTTCGAGAAGAACATGGACGACTCCGTGAATTATGGCGCCATCGGAATGGTGATCGGCCATGAACTCACTCATGGGTTTGACGATCAAGGGCGCAAGTTCGACGTTCACGGCAACTTGCGCGATTGGTGGACCGCCGAGGATGCAAAACAGTACGAAGAGCGCGGCAAGTGCATCTCTGACGAGTACACGCAAGAGGTTCCCGATGCCGGCGCCGGAGTCAAGCAAAATGGCTTGCTTACGCAAGGTGAGGACACGGCGGATAACGGCGGCATCCATCTCGCGCTGATGGCGCTTGAGGCGGATCTCAAGAAACAAGGGAAATCGCTCGACGAGAAAGGTCCGGACGGCTGGACGTATCTCCAGCGCTTTTTCCTCTCCAATGCTTACTCCTGGTGCTCCAACGTGAGACCGGAAGTAGCCCGCCTGGTGGTCACGACGAATCCGCATTCGCTGCCCTTATTCCGCGTCGACAACGTGGTTTCGAATATGTCCGAGTTTGCTCAGGGGTTTGGCTGCAAGGCTGGGCAGAAGATGGTTCGGGCGAATGCTTGCCGAGTTTGGTGAGAGTGCAAATATGGAGGCCAGCCTTGGGGCTGGACCTTTTTTCTGTGTGCCGAGCATGGGCGACAGCTTAGAGGTGAAAGTCGTCTTCCCAACCTGCCCTGAAAATTTGGGTCAGACTGTAACGCGGGGTTCGAGTATGACCTCGTGTCCGAGATCTTGAAGGCGTTCGACGTAATAACGGGTGAGACGTTGGGGTTCGAGGCGGTCAAAAAAGTCGGTGCCCAGATCCGCATACTGCCTACCCTCTTGCAAGAGATAGTAGAGAATTACCAAAATGGAGTGCGCCACAGCGACGAGAGCGCGTTTCTTGCCCCGCCGTCCTGCCAGGCCTCGGTATGGGAGGCCAAGTAGCTGGTTTTTGGTGGAGCTCGCCGCCCAGGCCGCCCGCACAAGAGTCCGTTTCAGCCAGCGGTTGCCTGGTGTGATACGTCGACATCCTGCGCAGGATGCATTACGCATAGCCCGGTCTGAATCCATTTTCATGCTTTGCGGATGTCGTGAAGCGACATGAACCACTGATGGAGGTGAAGGGATAGCGAAGCGCAAGGGTGAAATGACGCCCGCCGCGAGGCGGGGCCTGAAAGAAGCGTGCAGCAAAGACGCGAGCCGATGAACCAGAAACCGGATATGAGGTCTACGGTGACGGGCGAGCGAGCCAAGGATTGCGAAAGCCCCTATCCATCCAGTGCACGGGTGGTAAATCCGGCGGGTGGCGTGTCGAAGGTGGTCGAGCTTACCTCGGGAATCTGCGGCATGTCACATAACGTGAGTGAGGGTGAAGAGATCCATCCTGACCGTGCCACAGCAGTCAGCAAAGGGCGTAGTCGGTCATGCAGTCGGCAAGGATATGGAGGCACTCCAAGGCCGAAAGGCGGAGCAAACCGATAGGCCAAGCCGGGAACGATGAGCGAAGGCCCGCACCGTAGCCGGCAAGGGAAGTAAAGAGAAGGGCAAGTAAGCCGCGATCTCCGGGACGACAGACGGCAGAAAAGCCAATATTGTTTGGCCGTGCGGAGGCCAGTAGGGGTGAAGCCCCGAGGGGCATCCAGGAAGGGACCGAATCCTTCTGGCGACGCACTACGC
>Ga0116130_1000242_pt1 | contig 35768 bp, 25 predicted proteins | sample June2015DPH_17_5_FD_89733 | JGI IMG/M metagenome (GOLD analysis project Ga0116130, IMG submission 89733) | Peatland microbial communities from SPRUCE experiment site at the Marcell Experimental Forest, Minnesota, USA - June2015DPH_17_40 | ecosystem: Environmental > Terrestrial > Soil > Wetlands...
CCCCGACACACAGTGGGTTTCCGAGCGCCGTGGCGTGACTTAGAACTATAGGCCAGGCAAAACGTGACTAATAATAGACAAAGCGAACTTATCCACGCGGCACTCGACCGGTTTCAAATCGAGCTGCCCAGTTGGGGATTTGCCAACACCGGCACGCGCTTCGGCAAGTTCCAGCAAGCCGCCGCCGCCAGCACCGTCGCGGAGAAGTTCAGCGACGCTGGACAGGTTCACCGCTGGACCGGGGTGTGCCCGTCGGTGGCGCTGCACGTGCTTTGGGATCTGCCGAAAGGGGTTGGCGACGTGGATGAGGTGCGCTCGCTGGCCGCCACGCACGGCCTGCGCGCCGGCGCCATCAATCCCAACGTGTTTCAGGACCAGATCTACAAATACGGATCGCTCGGGAACCCCGATGCCGCCATTCGCCAGGCCGCCCTCGACCACTTGCTGGACAGCGTCGAAATCGGCAAACGCCTGAACAGCCGCGACGTTTCACTTTGGTTCGCCGATGGGAGCAACTATCCGGGCACGCAGAACATGCGGCAGCGTAAGCACTGGTTTGAAGAGGGCCTGCGGACGACCCACGCCCGCCTCGACGCGAGCCAGCGCATGCTGGTCGAATACAAACCCTTCGAGCCGGCCTTCTATCACACCGATATCGGCGATTGGGGAATGGCGCTCGAATTCGCGCGTTCCGCCGGCCCGCAGGCCAAGGTGCTGGTGGACACCGGCCATCACTACCAGGCGCAGAATATCGAACAGATTGTGGCGTGGCTGCTGGATCTTGGGCTTCTCGGCGGCTTTCATTTCAACGACCGGCGTTACGCGGACGACGACCTCACCATGGGCTCCATCGATCCCTACCAGGCCTTTCGCATTTTTCACGAGATCCTGTTTTTCGAATGGGAGACCGGCGCGCGCGCCGATATCGCCTACATGATCGATCAGAGCCACAACCTGAAAGGCAAGATCGAGGCGATGATTCAGACCGTCCAGACGGCCATGGAGCTTTACGCCAAGGCCGCGCTGGTGGATCACGAGAAACTCGCCGCAGGCCAGAAGAGTTGCGCCCTGGTGGATGCCGAGAACTGCCTGAAGGACGCGTTCTCCACCGACGTGCGGCCCGCCATCCGCGAGTGGGCGAAGGTCAGGGGTTTGCCCGCCGACCCGATGGACGCCTTCCGCCAGAGCGGCTACCTGGAGCGTGTGACGGCTGAGCGCCGCCAGCGGAACATGGCTGGGGTTTCGAGTTACGCCTAGGGCTTATCGTGAAAGAACCATGCCAGACCTTGCGACCGACGTGGCGCACGCACTCGTGCGTGCCGTGTCGAGACTTTTCTCGACACCTGCTTCGCGCTGCGACGGGACCCTGCGTCGGCATGAGTGCCGACGCGGCACGCATGAGTGCGTGCGCCACGCCGGAATGACAAAGTTATTCTCCGACAAGCCCTAGGGCCTGTTGTGAAATAGTAGTTCAACGGCTCGCAGCAGTTGTTACAAAACGGTCCCTAATATGCCACGATTCGCATTCCAACTTCGCATCAAGCCGGACGCTATCGAAGAGTACGAGCGCGAGCACCAGCGCGTCTGGCCGGAGTTGCTGGCCAAACTCAAGCAAGTGGGCATCTCCGATTACTCCATCTTCCGGCGGGGCCAGGAACTGGTGCTGAGCCTGCGCGTCGACGATTTCGACAAGGCGTGGGATGAGCTCGACCGCGACCCCGTCAACCTGCGCTGGCAGCAGTTGATGAGCCGCCTGTTCGAACCGGTACCGGACCTACAGCCTGGCGAACGCTTCGCCATGATGAAGGAAGTTTTCCGATTGGAGTAAGGGGCGGGCGCAACGGGCGGCGTTCGGGCGGGCTCATTTTCGCGGGCGGCGAAAGGCAGCTTCGTCTTCCTGAACCGCCAGCACCGAGGTGCGGCTCAGATCGAGGCCCGGATCCACCAATCTTCCGCACACGGTGTGCAGCCGGAAAGGCGGAGCCGCGCCGGCAGGCGCTCGTGCCAGCAGGAGCCGTAGCGCATCCTCAACCAGCTCGCTGAAGGTGATGCCGCGCTCCGCAGCAGTTTGCTTAGCGCTATCGAGCAGCGAGTCCGGCAGCGATACGGTTGTCCTCATGCTTCGAGGATAGCGCGCATTTTGATGCCGATGCGCCAAAGGCCAATGCTGGCGAACCTCTCGCTTTCGTCCCCGTTCGGTATACTGAAGTTGCATCGCCCGCTTGAAATGGAGCGAATCATGAGTGACTTGGACCGGCTTCATGAGATCATTGACACCTTGCCTTCGCCGCAAGTCCACGCTCTCCTGACCCTTCTGGAAACCTCGCAGCCCATTAGTGATGAGCAGTTGGCTCGCCGGCTCGCGGAGGCCCCCGAAGAGGAGGTCGATGCAGAAACAGTCGCCCGCATTTTGGCCGCCGAGGCCGAGCCGGGAGACACCATCTCGCACAGCGAGTTAAAACAGCGGCTGGGTCTGTGAAGCGGCTTCTGGCCTATAGGCCTGCCGCTCAGCGCGAACTCGCTCACATGGATTGGTCCGACGCGGGACGTATCGTTCGCGCATTGGAATCCCTAGCAGCTACCGGTCTTGGCGACGTCAAGGCGCTGAAGGGTGCGCTGAAAGGCCGTTATCGCCTGCGTGTTGGCAAGTGGCGTATCTTTTTCACTCTCGATCAGCCTGGCAGCATCATTGTGACCGACGTCGACAATCGCGGCCAGGCTTATTGACTCGGCGAATCCGGCAGGCGAGGTCCGTCCCGCGCTGCGTGGAACGCATTACACTGGTCTAGTCACCTATGCGCACACTTGCCCTTGCTTTCTTCGCTTGCTCGTTTTGCCTGCTAGCCGCCGACGCTCCCAAGCTGCGCCTCGGCGCGGATATTCGTCCTACGCGCTACGCCGCCGATCTGACGGCTGTGCCGGGGACCGCTACTTTCTCGGGCGTCCTCGATATCGACATCGCGCTCGCCAAGCCGGCCTCGCTGGTGTGGCTGAATGCCACCGACCTCAGCATCGAGCAAGCCACGGTCAACTCCCAGCCTGCGGCCGTCGAATCGGCCGGCGGCGACTTCATCGCGCTCCGCCTGCCCGCCGCGCTTCCCGCCGGGCCGGCGAAAATTCACATCGTCTACCAGGGCAAAATCAGCGCCAACTCGATCGCCGGAATTTTCCCGGGCGAAGACGCCGGCACGCCATACTTGTTCACTCAATTCGAAGCGCTTGACGCGCGCCGCACTTTTCCCTGCTTCGACCAGCCTGACTTCAAGACGCCATGGCAACTCACGCTGCACATCCGCCAGGCGGACAAGGCATTCTCCAACACGCCGCAGCTTTCCGAAACCGGCGAGCCGAACGGCATGAAGCGCGTGGTCTTCGCCGAAACCAAGCCGCTGCCCACTTACCTGGTCGCCTTCGCCATAGGCCCCTTCGATGTGGTCGACGCCGGCAACGCCGGCCGCAATCACGTGCCGGTGCGCATCGTCACGCCGCGCGGCAAGGCCGCCCAAGCCCGGTACGCCGCCCAAGTCACGGCCACCATCATCGACCGCCTGGAAGATTACTTTGGCGTTCCCTACCCTTATGAGAAGCTCGACGAAGTCGCCATCCCCTTGACGTTCGGTTTCGGCGCCATGGAGAACGCCGGCCTGGTCACCTATGGGCAGACTATCCTACTGGCCGACCCGGCTACCGACAGCATCAATCGCCAGCGCACTTATGCCTCGGTTGCGGCCCATGAGCTGGCGCACCAATGGTCCGGCGACCTGGTGACCACCGCCTGGTGGAACGACATCTGGCTCAATGAAGCCTTCGCCACCTGGATGTCGTCCAAGATTCTGGCTGAGTGGCAGCCGGACTGGAACACCCGGCTGACCGACCTCGAAACCAAGTTCGGCGCCATGGCATCCGACAGCCTGGTCACCGCGCGCCAGATCCGCCAGCCCATCGAAGCCAAGGACGACGTCGCGAACGCCTTCGACGACATCACTTATGAAAAAGGCGCCGCCGTCATCCGCATGTTTGAGGTGTGGACCGGCGAACGGCAATTCCGTGCCGGCGTGACCGCTTACTTCAAGCGGTACGCTTACCGCAACGCGACCGCCGACGACTTCCTCGATTCCATCGCCACGGCGGGCAAGCCACAACTTGCCGCCGCCTTCAAGACCTTCCTCGACCAGCCCGGCATTCCGGAGATTTCGGTCGAGCTGAAGTGCGCCGGCCAACCGCGCGTGGCGATCGGTCAGAAGCGCTACTTTCCGCTCGGCTCCACGGGCGCGCAGGGCGCTCAGTGGCAAGTACCCGTCTGCGTGCGATACGAAGCCGCCGACAGCTCCGCCACGGAGTGCTTCCTGCTCGATAAACCCAGCGCTGAATTCCCGCTCAAGAACGCGTCCTCCTGCCCGGCCGGAATTTCCGCCAACGCCAACGCCACCGGCTATTACATCACCTCCTACCGGGGAGGACTCCTGGAGAAGTTGTTCGGCGAGAAGAGCGATTGGCTCAACGTCGCCGAGCGCGTAACACTGTTGCACGACCTGAAGACGCTGGCCGGTTCCGGCGACGCCAAAGAGAGCGCCGCGCTCGCCGCCGCGCGCACCTTCGCCAATTCGCCCGAGCGGCAGCTCGCCGCCGAATCCCGCGAAATCGTTAGCGGTGCGCGTGTTTTGGTGCCCCCTGCGCTTCTTCCCAACTACGCCGCCTTCATTCGCAAAACGTTCGGGGCTCGCGCGGCGGACCTCGGCTGGTCGACCAAGCCAGATGACGACGCAGACACCCGTCTCATGCGCGCCAGCCTGGTTCCTTTCGTGGCACGCGAGGGCGACGACCCTGCGCTCCAAGCCGAGGCCCGCCGTCTGACCCTCGGCTGGCTGGATAGCCGCAAGGGGATTGACCCAGACATGCTGCGCGTGACGCTTTCGACCGCCGCGTTTGCCGGCGGCCAGGACTTGTTCGACCGCCTGCTGGCCGAGTTGAAGAAGACCCAGGACCGCGGCGAGCGCCGTGCCATCATCGCCGCGCTGGGCAGTTTCCGCGATCCCAAAATCGTTCAACAGGCGCTCGCCCTTCTCCTGGCTCCCCAGTTGGACGTGCGGGAAACGTTCGGCCTGATGCTCAGCGGCCTCGCCAATCCGCAAACCCAATCGCTGCCCTTCGAGTTCCTCAAGGCTCACTATGACGAGGTTCTGAAGCGCCTGCCGCGCGGTGGCGACTTCGATGCCGCCGCGTCGCTGCCGTTTGTCGGCGGGCCGTTCTGCGACGAGCCCTCCCGCCGCGCATTCGTCGAATTCTTTCAGGATCGCGTCGGCGGCTTCCTCGGCGGCCCGCGCAATTACGCGCAGGTGCTGGAAGGCATCCGATTGTGCGAAGCCCAGCGCGCCGCTCAATCCGAAGACGTGGCGCAATTCTTCGCGCAGTGACCGTGAATTCGAATAGGCGATTTCATGACTCTTTCTAACCACACGCCGCTGCGCCTGCTGGGCGCGATGCTGGTATCGAGCGCGCTGGTCTTCACGCAGACGCCATCCGCCGCCCCGCGGGTGATCTCCGCGGACTTGCACCACGTTCGCGGGCCGCACAGCAAGGTCTTCCGCCGATGCATCGGAGCCGGCCGCGCCAACGAGGGATTGCGGGCCGACTGGCAGCAACAACTCGCCCTCGTCCAGAGCGAAATCGGGTTCGACTATATCCGCATGCATGGCCTGCTGCACGATGATATGGGCGTCTACCAGGAAGATGCCAAGGGCAACCCGGCATATAACTTTCAGTACGTCGATCAACTGTATGATGAGTTGCTGCGCTTGCACATCAAGCCGTTCGTCGAGCTCGGTTTCATGCCCTCCGCCCTGGCCAGCGGAAAGGATACCGTCTTCTGGTGGAAGGGTAACATCACACCGCCGAAATCCTATGATAAGTGGGCTGGTCTGATTACCGCGCTGATCCGCCATTGGGAACAACGTTACGGCAAGGAGGAAGTCAGAACCTGGTACTTCGAGGTGTGGAACGAACCCGATATCAAGCCGTTCTACACATCGACTCTCGAAGAGTACTTGAAGCTGTATCGGGTTACCGCCGAAGCGATCAAGAAGATCGATCCGGGTTATCGCGTTGGCGGACCGGCGTCCGCTATCCCCTTCCGTTTCGAAGAGGCGCTGGTCCAGTTCTGCGCCCGCGAGAAAGTGCCGATCGACTTCGTCTCCACGCACGCGTACGGCGTGAAAGAAGGCTTTTTCGACGAGACCGGAAACCGCGGAACCGTCCTCGATGCCGACCCTGGCGCGGTCCGCGACCGCATGGTTCATTCCCGCGAATTAATTCGGAATTCGCCGCTGCCCAAGCTCGAATTGCATTTCACCGAGTGGAGCTCGGCCTACACGCCCACCGATCCGATTCACGACCAGTATCATCAGGCTGCCTTCATCCTCGATAAGATCAAGGGTGCGCAGGAATCCGTGGATTCGATGTCCTATTGGACCTTCACCGATATCTTTGAAGAAAACGGCCCGCGCATGACGCCGTTTCACGGTGGTTTCGGCCTGCTCAACTATCAGGGCATCCGGAAGCCCGCTTACCATGCCTATCGATTCCTCAGCCGGCTGGGTGATACGGAAATTGTCAATGCCGACAAATCGTCCTGGGTTTGTACCGATCGGGACGGTGGTATTCAGGTGCTCTTCTGGGATTTCACGCCCATTGCGCCGCCGGACAAGTTAAACGATCAGACTTACTACAAAGGGGACTTGCCGCCGGCATCGAGGCTGCCTGTAACCGTGGATCTGACGAATCTCACGGACGGCACTTACCTCGAACAGATTTATCGCGTTGGCTACCGGCAGAATGACGCTTACACGACTTATTTGGATCTCGGCGCGCCGTCGCAACTCACCAAGGCGCAGGTCAGCGCAATTTCCAGCGCCGCCAGCGGCGAACCATCCGCGAGCCGGATCATATCCGTTTCCGGCGGCCGCTTTCAGTTTCAGTCTCCGCTCACAACCAACGAGGTTTGCCTGATCGTGTTGCGCAAGATGTGAACGTCGGGCGGGAATCGTGATCCCGCGCCCGCCGGCAGGCGTTGGCAGGTTGAAGCCTGCCCCACTCTAGAAAATGGTGGCCGGTCTGGTGTCCGTGCCCACCGCGATCGCGCGCGACACATGCTCGCTGGGCGGCTCGCTCAACAGGCGGGGCCGCACCAGCAGGATGACCTCGTCACGCGACGTGTCGTGTTCGTGCGTGCTCAGCAGCGGGCCCAGGAAGCGGATCTCGGAAAGGCCGGCCAACCCCGAGATGTTGCGTCCTTCATTCGTATCCAATAATCCGGCCACTGCCGCCCACTCGCCCGTTTTCAGCCGTACCACTGACTTCACGCTACGGTTGGAGACCACCGGAACGCCGTTGACCGATTGGCCCGTGAGCAGCTTGACCTCGGCTTCGATATCGAGCGACACCTCGTTCAGGTCGTGCACCATCGGCGTCAATTTCAAACTCAGCCCTAAGTCCTCGAATGTGAACGAGGGAGCCGGTGTATAGACGGAGGTCCCATTGCTTCCGCTGCTGATCGCACCCACGCTGAAGCTCACCTGAACAGTCTGTGTGACACCCGCCGCGGTGACGGTAATGGCGCCGACGTAAGTACTCGCCGTAAGGCCCGAAGGATTTGCATACACAGTGAAGGCGGTCGCCGTATTTGCCGCCACCGTCGAGCCGACATCCGAAAGCGACAGACCGGATCCGGTTACGGTCGCCGAGAAGGCTCCGCTGGTCCCGCTGGTCACCGTAACGGTTGCCGACACAGTGGAACCATCGAGAGACGCGCTCAGCGAGACCGGGTTCGGCGTAACCGTGAGACCGCTGGCGGTTCCCCCGTTGACGGTCAAAGTCACATTAATGTAAGCGAGGGAGCCATCCGATCCACTCAATGCGACCGTGCCCTGATAAGTGCCCGTGCCGAGATCCGCGAGGCTGGAGGCGGGGCTGAGGACAAGAACAGCAGGCAGAGTCCCCGAGAGAGTCGATACGCCGTCCACCAATAGCCATGAGCTCGCGCTCGATGCGGTCGCGGTAAACGTGATGCCGGTACCGCTGCTCGATACTGTCACGCTGGTGGCCGCCGGCAGGCTTCCGCCGGAGGTGTAAGTCCAGGGAATCGAAGAAGGGCTCAGCACCAAGCTCCCGCTCGAAGTCACGTTGAAGGTCACCAGCGTCTCCTCGGTAACGGTGCCCACGGTCACGCTAAGAATGCCGAGATAGGTTAGCGCCGAAAGCCCCGCGGGATTCCCCTGAACCGTAACGTAGGCCGGTGTGTTGGCTCCCACCGTGCTCGCGGAAACCGATAGCGAAAGGCCGGGCCCGATCACGCTGGCCGAAAGAGTCCCGCCGATGGTGCTGGTCACCGTCTCCGTTTGTTGCGCCGTCAAGCCGCCAGCCACGGCGGCCAGCGGGATGGTGCTGGGAGTGACGGTGAGATTCGGCGCACCGCCATTGACCGTCAGGGTTACGGTGAAGTATGTGACGGAGCCGTCCGACCCGCTCACCTGCACCGTGCCAACGTAAGAACCAGTGTCAAGCGCCGCGAGCGCGCCGCCGGGCGAAACGGTCAGTGTGGCTGGCAGGGTACCCGAAACGGTTGTCGCGGAGTTCACAACCAGCCACCGGCTGGAGCTGGCCACCGTGGCCGTGTAGCCGATGGCTCCATTGCTGCTGGTGACCTTGACACTGGCGTCCTGCGGGGATACACCCGCCGAATTGTAGGTCCACGCTACCGTGTTCTGGCTCAGGGTCAAAGTGCCGACGCCCGTAGCGGTGCCAGTCCCGGAGCCAATGCTAGTCCCCGTGCCCGTGGTGCCCGATGTCGCCGAAGAGCCCGACTCTCCGAAATAGCCGGATGTGAGCACAGGGTAACGGTTGCCCACGTGCAGCGTGGTAGGCTGGCGCTCTTCGCCGCGCAATTCGGTGGCCCACAGCACCTTGCCGGTGCTTTCGCTCATTTGCGCCACCGCGGCGGCGTCCATGATTCCCATTCCCAGCAATGTCTTACCGCCGCCGAATGAGAGCAACCCGCTGATGTTAGTGGGAAGTGTTACCTGATTACCCAGCCAGTTAGTCAGAGCGGTCAGCGAGAACATGGTCGGAAAATCCACGCCATAAGTGTTCGTCTTGCTGCGGCTGACTTCCACCAGCTCCAACTCCATCATCACCTGAGTCCGTGGATAAAGAAGTTGCTCCAGCATTGCTTGGGCTGGCAGCACACGCGACAGGCTGCCGCGAAGCACCAGCATTCGCGTCTGCGAATCGACGCTGGTTTTCTCAACCCCCGTCGCCTGCTTCACGGCGTCCACCAGGCCGGTGAAGTCCTGCTGCACGCCGGCGTCCGGCAGCGGAATGGTCACCGCCACCACCGGCTCGTTTTGCCTTCGTTTTTCCGGCGTGTCTTTCGACACCAGAAACAGCTTGGGGGAGAGCGGCGCCAGGAAGGTCCCCGTGGCGAGTTCGAGGCCGTGCAGCGCCTCCCGGTACCCCGCGCGGTCCAGGCGGTAATGGAGCGCAGGCAGCGGCTGGTAGTCGCCATCGAAGACGCAGTCCAGGCCGAAAGCCTTGGCCACGTCCGTATACACCTGCTTCGAGTCTCCACTCAGATCGAAATCCCGGATCAGATCCCCGCCCGCCATCTCCGACGTCGGCAGTGCCTTCCTCGCATCCGCCAGGTCGACCGTGGTGGCAGCCTCCAGCGGCGGGCCGGCTTCCTCCAGGCTGCCATTGCCGGTCGCCGAGGTTACTGGAGGAACCGGCTTTGCTTCCAGGGCTGCGCGCGAACGAACGGCCTGGCTGCGCAGCCAGTACGTCTGGTTGCGCGGCTCCAGCGCGGCGGCTTCCGAATACAGCAGGTAAGCTTGCGCCATCTGGCCCTTCTTTTCCGCGTCCCGCCCGAACTCGTACAGCTCCCACGCGCTCAGTTCTTCCGCCGCCAGGCAACCGGCCAGCAGCAACGCCAGTATGGGCACACTCCACCGCACATCAAAATGACGGGCGCATGGGCTGTAACGTGCAGCCATTTTATGTGATGCTGGATAGGAACCATGCAGACATTCCGCGCTCTGGCGCACGAGCCCAGGCTGCTGATCGAGCCGGGAATCGTGTTGGTGGCCACCTTCGCCATCGCGTATCTGGTGCGCAGCCTCATCCTGCGCGGCCTGCGCGCCTGGGTAAAGCGCACCGGCAGCCGTCCCGGCCACGTGCTTTGCGTGGCGCTGAGCGGCCCCACCACCATCTGGGCGCTCATCCTGTCCGTCCATCTTGCCATCCAGTCGGCACCGCTGCCGCCCATCGTCACCGACAAGTACGCTCCCAGAATCCTAATCGCATTGTGGATTGCCAGCTTCACGCTGATGGCGATGCGCACCGCCGGAGACCTGGTGCGCGCCTACGGCAGCCAGATCCCCGGCGCGCTGCCCGTCACCACGCTCACCACCACGCTGGCCGAACTCACGGCGCTGGTGCTGGGGCTGCTGCTGCTGTTGAGCGCCGAGGATGTCCACGTCACGCCGATCCTGACTGCGCTCGGCGTGGGTGGCCTTGCCGTCGCGCTGGCCATGCAGGACACGCTCTCCAACCTCTTTGCCGGTTTCTACATCGCGGTAGCCGGGCAGATGCGGCTGAACGACTACATCAAGCTCTCGAGCGGCGAGGAAGGTTACGTGTCGGACATCGGCTGGCGATCGACGGCCATCCGGTCGCTCGGCAACAACCTCGTCATCGTACCCAATTCCAAGCTCGCCCAGACCATCGTCACCAATTACCACCTGCCCGTGCAGCGCATGTCTTCCTCGCTCCAGGTGAACGTCCCATATGATGCCGACCCGGACCAGGTGGAGGGCCTGCTGGTCGAGATCGCCACCGCGGGCGCCAAGGACGTTCCCGGCCTGCTGGCCGAGCCGGCGCCTTCGGCCTCGCTTGACCCCGGTTTTGGCGAATCCTCGCTGGGCTTCACGCTCAACTACCAGATCGCCGAATTCTCCCAGCAGTACGGCGTCCGCCACCAGTTGCGCAAGCGTATTCTGCGCCGCCTGCGCGAAGAAGGCATCGCGGTTCCCTACCCCACGCGCGAAATCCATCTCGACCGGGACCGGCCGGCGTAACCGGGCGCGTGCGAGAATCGAGTTTCGGACCATGAAAACTTACACGATCGCGGTGATTGCGGGCGACGGCGTGGGCCAGGAGGTCGTGCCGCAGGCCAGGCGCGTTCTGGAACGCGTCGCGCAAAAACACAAAATTGCCTTCGCGTTTCAGGATTTCGACTGGGGCGCGGAACACTACTTCCGCTGGGGACGCATGATGCCGGCCGGGGCCATCGATCTGCTGCAATCCTGCGACGCCATCCTGCTCGGCGCCGTCGGCCACCCCGACATCCCCGACCATCTCACCCTCAACGGCCTGCTGCTCCCCATCCGGCGCGCCTTCGATCAATTCGCCAACGTGCGCCCGGCGTATCTCTATCCAGGCGTCCGGTCGCCGCTCGCCAGGCCCAAGGGCGGCGAGATCGATTTCGTGGTGGTCCGCGAAAACACCGAAGGCGAGTACGCTCAGGTGGGCGGATTCGTCTACCATCAACAGCCGGAAGAAGTCGCCATCCAGACTTCCGTGTTCACCCGCCGCGGCGTGGAACGCATCGTGCGCTTCGCCTTCGAGCTGGCCGTGACGCGCAACAAGAAAAAGCGTGTCACGTCTATCACCAAATCCAACGCCCAGGGCTTCAGCATGGTGCTCTGGGACCGGACATTTCGCGATGTGGCGGCGCAATTTCCCGATGTCGAAACCGAATCGCTGCTGGTGGACGCCGCCGCCATGAATTTCGTGCGCCGCCCGGAAAGCTTCGACGTGGTGGTGGGCTCCAATTTGTTTTGCGACATTCTGAGCGATCTCTCCGCCGCCATCATTGGCAGTATGGGTCTGGCTGCCAGCGCCAATCTCGATCCGCTCCGCCGCTTCCCTTCGATGTTCGAGCCGGTCCACGGTTCGGCGCCGGATATCGCGGGTAAGGGCGTGGTCAACCCGCTGGCAACCATTCTCAGCGCCGCCATGATGCTCGACCATCTGCAAATCGGCGACGCCGCGCGCGAAATCGAAGCCGCCGTAGCCGCCGTGCTGGCGGAGGGCAAAGTCCGCACCCCGGACCTGGGCGGCTCGAGCTCCACCGAAGCCGTCGCCGCCGCGGTTCTGGAGAAGCTGGCGTAAGCCGCGCGCGAGACGCAAGCCCGAATCCATCCAACCTGCGAGCCCGTCAGGATACGGGAATGCAAAATCATGGCGAACGACGTGGCGCACGCACTCGTGCGTGCCGCGTCGGCACTCATGCCGACGCCCGGCGCCTTTGGAAAAAGAGGTGCCGAGAAAAGTCTCGACGCGGCACGCATGAGTGCGTGCGCCACGTCCGGATGGTAAGTTTATCTCTTGACGAGCCCTAAGAGCAGCCAGCCTTCATCCACCGCGCGTCACGCCTCCCTGGTCGGCGCCGGCATCCTGCTCAGCCGCCTGATCGGCCTGGTCCGCCAGCGCGTCTTCTCCCATTATTTCGGCCTCTATGACGCCGCCGACGCTTTCAACGCGGCCTTCCGCATTCCCAATTTCCTGCAGAACCTGTTCGGCGAAGGCGTCCTGTCGGCATCGTTCATTCCGGTGTACGCCCGCTTGCTGGCTGAAGGCGACGAAGAGGAAGCCGGCCGCGTGGCCGGCGCCGTCGGTTCCATTCTGGCGCTGGCTTCCGCGGCGCTGGTCGCGGCCGGCATGCTGGCCACGCCCTGGTTGATCGACGCGATCGCCCCCGGTTTCCACGGCGCCAAGCGCGAGCTCACCATCCGCATCGTGCGCGTTCTGTTTCCTGGCGCCGGCCTGCTTTCGCTCTCCGCCTGGTGCCTCGGCATTCTCAACAGCCATCGCAAGTTCTTTCTCTCTTACACAGCGCCCGTGGCATGGAACCTGGCGATGATCGCCGCCCTGGTGCTGTTCCGTCGCCAGCCGGCGGACGCACTCGCGGTCACCCTGGCCTGGGGATCTGTGGCGGGCAGCGCGTTGCAATTCGGCGTCCAGCTTCCCGTGGTGCTGCGCCTGGCGCGCGGGTTGCGGGCCAGCCTCGATACCCGGGCTCCCCAAGTGCGGGAAGTGCTGCGCAATTTCGGCCCGGTGTTCTTCAGCCGCGGGGTGGTGCAAATCAGTGGATGGGTGGATTCGCTGCTGGCGAGCCTGTTGGGCACCGGCGCGGTGGCCGGCCTCACCAACGCGCAGACGCTGTACCTGCTGCCGGTCAGCTTGTTCGGTATGTCGGTATCGGCAGCGGAACTACCCGCCATGTCGAGCGCGCTGGGCGGGGCGGACGAAGTGGCCGCTCACCTGCGCCGGCGCCTGGATTCCGGGCTTCGCCAGATCGCATTTTTCGTCGTTCCTTCGGCGATGGCCTTTCTGGCGCTCGGCGGCGTCATCACCGCCGTGCTATTTCAATCCGGCCGCTTCACCGCCGCCAATTCGCGCTACGTATGGGCCATCCTGGCCGGCTCCGCGGTAGGACTGTTGGCGCAAACCATGGGCCGCCTCTACTCTTCCGCATACTATGCGCTGCGCGATACGCGCACGCCCCTCCGCTTCGCCATTGTGCGCGTCGTCCTCACCACCGGGCTGGGCTACCTGTGCGCTATTCCGCTTCCCCACTGGATTGGCATCGATCCGAGGTGGGGCGTGGCCGGGCTCACCGCGTCCGCCGGTTTGGCCGGATGGGTGGAATTCACTCTGCTGCGCCGCGAACTCAACCGCCGCATCGGCCGTACCGGCCTGCCCGCGTCGCTGGTCACGCGCCTCTGGCTCGCCGCCGCGGTTGCCGCCGCCGCCGCGTGGGGAGTGAAGGCTGCGCTCGGCCCGGATCACCCGCTCAAATTCGGACTGACGGTGATCGCGGCCTATGGCGTCGTCTACCTGGCTGCCGTCTGGCTGCTGCGCGTTGAGGAATGCGCGGCGCTGGTCCGCCGGCTCAGGCGGTAGCCTCCGAAGAGCGGAGCATTCCATTCTGAGCCACAGATGATTCTGCCCCACCCCGGCCCCGCAGCCGGCCCGCTGCTTGTGGCACAATCGTTTCTACTGATGGAGCCGCCTGTCATAATTACCGATCTGGTGCAGATCAAGCAACTGGGTGAAAAGAAGCGCGACGAGAATTTCAAGTTTCGCAGCTTCATGAAATCTCGCGATCATTCCGACCGCATCCTGCGGCGCATCGCCGAAGGCATCCAGGAGCGGATCGATTGCACCCAATGCGCCAACTGCTGCAAGACTTCGACCACCGAAGTTACCGGGCGCGACATCGAAAAGCTGGCGCGGCATTTGCACACCACCCCCGAGCGGTTCATTGCCGATTACACGATGCTCGAAGAAGACGAAGGGCAGATGACGCGCGTCCTGAAATTCAGCGAAGCCGCCGGCTGCGTCTTCCTGGAAGGCAACCTCTGCTCGGTGTACGACGCGCGCCCAGGCATCTGCCAGCGCTATCCGCACCTGGTTCGCGGCAACGGCTCCATCGCCAGCCGCATGTGGCAGTTCGTCGATCGCGCCTCGGTCTGCCCCATCGTCTACAACTGCCTGGAAGCTTTCAAGGACGAGTTGCGGTTCCGGAGGTAGGACGGGCCATCGCTTTTCGTGGCCTGTCGCCGCCCGTCGCGGTCAGCGAACGACAGACGACAAAACCCGATCGTCTGTCCTACCGACGGCTGGGATAAGATGAAGCCGATGGGCTTCTATCTGTGGCTCGACACCGAAGTGGCGTGGGCGCAAGGCACCTACGAATACCGCCCCATGGGCGCGGCCGTGATTGCGTCTTCCGACCTCTTTCGCCGCCGCGATTTCGACCCGCGCCGCCAGCCCAGCCCCACGCGCACCGCGGTCTACGCCGGCCAGTTCGCGTCGCTCGGCCACCTCAACGCACACCTGAAACGCACGCGCCCTGTGCGCCGCCCGTAGGCGCCGGGTACGCCCGGCCCGCGGGTTCCGCGAAGATGTAGTTTTTTCTGTTGACAAACACTGCGGCGCGTTGTATAAAACCACTAGGTTAATTAACCAAGTAGTGATGCACAATGACGAGTGATCGATTGAGTACTACGTTCGCAGCGCTTGCGGATCCGACTCGCAGAGCCATCCTGGCCAGTCTGCTCTTGGGCGAATGCTCGGTTGGCGAACTCGCCGAGCCGTTTCGAATGAGCATGCCCGCCGTCTCGAAGCACCTTCGTGTGCTGGAACGGGCGGGATTGATCGCGCAGAGGCGGGACGCGCAATGGCGGCGGTGCCGAATCAAGGCCGGCCCCCTGAAAGAAGTGGCCGATTGGACCGAACGCTACCGGAAAGTCTGGGAAGAGCGGCTGGATCGATTGGACGAGTATATACAACAACTGAAGGCAAAGGAGAGGAAAGCTCATGGTAGGAAGCAGCACCGCAAATAGCGAAAGCTTTAAGGTCACGACGCCGTCGGATTGCGAAATCCGACTGACGCGCCTGTTCAATGCCCCGCGGCACCTGGTGTTCGAGGCGATGACGAAACCCGAACACGTGAAACATTGGTGGGGTTGCCTGGCAGAGGGCTACTCAGTCCCCGTGTGTGAAATCGATCTTCGCCCCGGCGGCGCCTGGCGTTTCGTCAATCGCCACCCCAAGGGCGAGGCCGCCTTCCACGGCGAATACCGAGAAATCGCGCCGCCCAGCCGGCTCGTGTTCACCGAGATCTTCGAGCAGTTTCCCGACACCGTCTCGGTGGTGACGGCCGAACTCAGCGAAGAGGGCGGCAAGACGCGCCTCACGACGACAGTGCACTATCCGTCGCTGGAAGTGCGTGACATGGTTATGGCATCCGGAATGGCTAAAGGCGCAGGCATCAGCTACGATCGCCTTGAGGACCTGGTTGCGGAACTACAGCGGTCCTAGCGAGCTGCCCAGGGGGATCCGGTGGTTTCACGGGTCCCCTGGATCCCACTCCGGAGGTCGACACCCAATGGGTGAGCAACAAAATCCACCATTCCAGCTCTCGTTCAACGTTTCGCTGAAGATCGATTTCCAGGGATCGCGCGTCGCCGAAAAACTGCAATTTGGAGATCAAGAGTTGGCGGCCTGTGATAATCTGACTGAAGACCGGGAGCCAAAATGGAAATCCCGGTTGTCTTCGGTCCTCCACAGGATTTCGGCGGGCTCCGAGCTGTCCCTCATCCCCCCTGCCGTAGATCGAGGGCGCGACGCATCTGACGGACCCCTGACGTGGTCCCGAAAGGCCCTGGCGATAATGGCGATCACGCGGAGTTTTACTCGGACCGGTTCCCTCATGGTTTGGCGGGCTCTTGCCGCTCCATCCACCGTACTGCTGTTTCTCTGCCTGCTGTTTTCCCGGGCGGCATCCGCGGCGACTCCCAGCTTCGCGGCGCCGTTGGCGCTTCCGGCACAACAAGCCCCGCTGGGAATTACCGCGGCCGACTTCAATGGCGATGGGTTCCAGGATATCGCCATCGCCAACGCCGCTTCGGCGACGGTCTCGGTCTACCTGGGTAGCGGCAGCGGCACTTTTTCACAGGCTGCCACTGTCACTCTACCCACCGGATGCTCCGCTGCGTACATCGCCAGTGCAAAATTCACCCGCGCCGCGCAACCCGATCTGCTGGTAGTCTGTGCCATGGGCCAAGTGCTGGTTCTGCCGAACGCCGGACGCGGAACCTTCGGCACACCGATCTCCACCACATTGCCACTCGGCGCCTGGACCGGCAATCTGATGATTGGCCAGGTCCACCCGGCTATCGCGGATTTCAACGGCGACGGCAAGCTCGACCTCGTCATCCCCGGATATGACGGGAACACGTTCACGGTCGCCTGGTATTTCCTATTGGGCAACGGCGACGGCACATTTCAGACTCCTTCCAGTCTTCCCTTCACGGGCATCATGGCGCTATCGGTCGTGGCGGGCGATTTCAACGGCGATGGCAAGGCCGACCTGGTAGCCGCCGCGTACGACATCACTGGCGCTCCGTGGCTCGAAGTCGCGCTTGGCAACGGCGATGGGACATTCAAGACTCCGGTGCTCTCCCAGTTACCGGCAACCTCGGGGACCGTCCTGCTGGCCGCCGATGTCAACGGCGACGGCAAGCTCGACATCGTAGTTGCCGGCTCCTGTCTCTACCTCAACCTGGTGGGCACCGGCGCCAGCGTGGACAACGCCGGCGTGACGGTGCTTCTTGGCGACGGCAAGGGCAATTTCAAGATCAGTTTCGACACGGCAGAGCCCAACTACGTCTCCGACGCCACGCTGGCCGGCGTTCTGGAAACGGGCAGGCTCGACCTGGTCGAGGCCACAATCGCCTTCTCCGCTGTGGGCACGGCCCCTAGCGGCGCCGTCCAGATCCGGCCTAACAATGGCGACGGGACGTTCGGCAGCCCCATCGTCCTGCCGGCCTCCACCTCCGTCGTTCCCACGGACGTAACCACGGCGGATTTCAATGGCGACGGTCGCCCCGACATCGCCACTGCCTCGTTGCCACCTCAGCCACTGGCCCTGAACGTCTCGCTTAGCTCCAACTTCTCCCAGCTTCTCCAATCCGTGCTGTTGCAGTTGCCCAGCGGCGGCGCTGATGTTTTTCTCAATCTCACCGCCGAATCCCCAACCATCACCGGCATCGGCGTCTCCGGTGGAGGATCCGGTATCGCCCAGAATGCCTGGGTCTCGATCTATGGCATCGATCTGGCGCCGGCCAGCCTCGGCCAGGGCGGGCTCACCTGGAGCACTGCGCCGTCTTTCGCCTCCGGCCAGATGCCAACCGTGTTGGACACCGTCACCGTCACCGTGAACGGCAAGCCGGCGTACATATACTATGTAAGCGGCTCCCAGGTGAATGTCCTCACGCCGCTCGATTCCAGCACCGGCCCCGTCGCGGTAATCGTGAACAACGGGACCTCGACCAGCGCCGCGTTCACCGCGAACCTGCAGGCGCTCTCGCCCGGCTTTCTGCGATTCGGCGATGGCGTCCACGTTGCCGCCCTGCACGCGAACTATAGCTACCTGGGGCCGGCCTCCCTGTCCGTGCCCGGCTACACCTTCACTCCGGCTGCGCCCGGCGAAACCATCCTGTTGTTCTGCGACGGGCTCGGCCTTCCCACCTCGCCCGTGACGGCTGGCTCTGCGGTGCAGACCGGCGTTCTTCCCACGCCCTGGCCCATCGTCACCATCGGCGGGATATCGGCGACGGTGCAATTCGCGGGACTGATCAGCCCGGGCCTGTATCAGCTCAACGTGGTGGTGCCGTCGTTGGCGGCTGACGGCGACAACCAGGTGATCGCGACCTACGGCGGCGCCGGTTCACCCGCCGGCGCCATGATTCCGGTTCAATCCCAATAGCTCCTTGGTTGAGTGTCGCGCTGGACTATGACGGCTAGCGCGACCGGCCCTTTTCCAGCAGTTTGCTTGGCCGCGTCCTTCGGGCAGGTAGCCGCACGCGCCCAGCGGGGCCAGGAGTCGCGTTACGCGGTCGCTGGGGGCCGCGCTGGGACTCCGCAGCCCAACGCGGTCGGGGGGAGATCAAGCGACTTCGAGAGCTTGCGCCGAAGCTCATTGGGTCGTAATTGACTCCGTTCACGCGGCAGGACACTGCGCCATCTGGCACTGCGTCAGCACTACAAGGCTCACATATCCTTTACATCTTTAGCTGGTGAATCTGATCTTATTTGTTCTCGTGAACCGACGTACTAAGAAACCAGTACCTACGCGTATTCAACCTTTCGGCCCGGTCTGCTATCCTCTTAGGGAGCGCACCTCCGTGTCCGCGCCCTCCGGGGAAATCAATGAAACACACATACCTTGTCTTTTCTATCCTGTTCTTGTCGTCCGCCGTGGCGGCCGATGCGCAAACCACATCGGTCACGCTCAACGGCAGCCCGTCGCGTCAGATCGGCCAGCCGCTGCTGATCCCGAAGACCATCAATCCCAACCTCGTGGAAGGCCGCGAATTGTGGAGTCCCACTGGCATCGCCTTCGATTTCGCTACTTCGCCGCCCCTGGTCTATGTGGCCGACACGTTGAACAACCGCGTCCTGGCATGGAAGAACTCGACCGGCTTTTCCAACGGGCAGCCAGCCGACCTGGTGATCGGACAGCCGGACAAGTACACGACTACCAAATCCGGTCCGGGCACCGTCTTTACCACCGGTCTGAGCGATCCCACCGGCCTTGCGGTTTGGAACGGCGACCTCTACGTCGCCGACAGCGGCAACAACCGCGTCCTGCGCTATAAGGCGCCCTTCACGCAGTTCGCCCAAACCGGATCCTATCCGACGCCGGATCTCTACGTCGGCCAGCCGTCGCTGAAATCGAACACGGTGAACTATCCGAGCGGCTCCCCCACCGCGCAGGGACTGTTCTTCTCCAGCGGCAGCTCCAACGTGCTTCTCGCGGGCATCGCCTTTGATGCCAGCGGAAACATGTGGGTCGCCGACCCCGGCAACCGCCGCGTGCTGGAATTCAAAGCCGGCGATGTCAACAGCGGAGGCGGGCTCTTGACCGCCGCCGTCGAGTTGGGGCAACTGGATTTCGTCAGCCAGCAGCCCACGCTGAACCCGTCCAACGGCCAGCAGATCGCCAACCAGTTCGCGGTGCCTTCCCAGTTGATTTTCGATCCGGCCGGCAATCTCTATGTTTCCGACGCCGACCCGAATTCCCCGCAGCTTCTGAGCCGCGTGCTGGTTTTCACTCCGCCATTCACCAGCGGGCAGTCCGCCGCGCGCATCATGGGGGTCTTGGGGGGGACGGGGCTCCAAAACCTCACCACCGCCCAACTGCAGGCGATTGCCGATGACACCCGTTTCACCAATCCGGGCGGCATCTTCTTACTCGCCGATAGCAGCGTGGGCGTCGTCGATACCACCGATAACCGCATTTTGGTGTATCCGCCTTATTCCTCCTGGCCCAGCGTGGGCACCTATGTTTCCCCGCAGGCGACCGGTGTGCTCGGCCAGAGCGGATCGTTCCAGAGTTTCGGCGCCAACGGCAACACGATTCCCACCGTGGACCCGGCCAACGGGGGCACTCCACCCGCCAACGCGGGGGTATTCTGGTCTCCCGTGACGGCGGCCTTCCTGCCGTCTACCAGCGAACTGTTCGTAGTGGACACCGGCAACAACCGCGTGGTGGTGATGCCCAACCAGTCCGGCGCGGTGCCGTTTGGCAACGCGACGCGGATCCTCGGGCAAGATACGGCGGCCATGAATTCGCCCAACCTCATCGAAGGCCGCGAATTCCAGTTTTACAATGGGCAGGCCCTCTTTAGCAATCAAACCCCCTACGATGCCGGGATCGCCCTCGATACCTCCGGCTCCGTTCCCCACCTTTACGTGGCCGATACACGTAACCACCGCGTGATGGGGTTTTACGATGCCCGCAAGCTCTACGCCACCGGAGTGCCGCAAGGCCAGCAGGCCAGCAACGAAATCGTCATCGGCGAACCGGATTTCAACACCGCGCTCTGCAACTATCCTTCCGGCGATCCGACCAAGACCACCGCTAACGGTCTCTGCTTCCCGGCCGGCGTGCTCACCGATTCTAATGGCAACCTCTACGTGGCGGATACTTTCAACAGCCGTGTGGTCCGTTTTCCGGCGCCCTTTGCCAACTGGCCGCAAACGCAAGTGCTGGAATCCGCCGACCTGGTGCTGGGCCAGACCAGTCTCACCGGCACTCCGATCACCGATCCCAGCGCCGTCAATATGTTCGCGCCCTATGGCCTCGCATTTACCGGCACCAACGGACTGATGGTGTCCGATGTCGTCGACAATCGCGTCCTCTATATTCCCTTTTCGAGCGGCCAAACCACCTTCAACGCCCCAGCGGACAATGGCAAGGCCGCCACCAAGGTATTCGGCCAGCCGGATTTTGTGACCGTCACTCCGGGTACGGCCATCAACAAGCTCAACTCGCCGCATCACATCGCCGCCGATACCAACGGCCAGGTGTATGTCACCGACCCCGGCAATAGTCGCGTGCAGATTTTCGGCGACCCCAACAACCCGCTGACGCCGCCCAACTCCGCTGACCCCATCCTCAGTTTGCCCAACCTGTCGGCCCCGCAGGGCATTTTCGTCAACCCGTCCACCGGTGAGATTTGGGTCACCGCCGGCTCCGCCGCCGTCCGCTATCCCAAATACGACACTCTACAACTGAATCCCGCATCCACGGGCACCGTGCAGGCCGCCGCCACCACGCTGGCAGTGGCCCAGGATCAATATGGAGACCTATTCTTGGCCGACGCGACCAGCCGCGTCGCGGTTTACTACCAGGGCCTGGCGGGCGAGAACGCCCAGGCTACTTACCAGGGTCAGGCGCTCGCGCCTGGCGTCGTCGCCAGCCTGTACCCGGTAGCTTCCCAGACTCAGTTTGCGACCCCTTCGATACCCACTCCGCCGGGGTACGCTGCGCTGACCGGGTATCCCATGCCGATCACGCTCGCCGATGAGCAGGTGATGTTCAACGGCGCCCCCGCGCCGCTGTACTTTGTTGCGCCCGGGCAGGTCAATTTCCTAGTGCCCATGAGCGCCCCGGTCACCGGCGCCGCTGACGTCGAAATCGTCCAGGTTTCGACCGGCCAGGTGCTGGGCGCTGCCTCCGTGGCCATGGCCCAGGTCTCGCCGGCCATCTTCTGCGGCGCCGCCGGCGGATGTCTTCTCAATGGCGGCTTTTATCAGGCGGCCGTGCTCAACCAGGATTACTCGGTGAACAGCACCACCAATCCGGCCGCGCGCGGAAGCGTCATCTCGATCTTTGCCACCGGCCAGGGAGCCTTGAACAACGCGCCCGCCGATGGCGCCGCTGCTCCCGGTCCCCCAAACTTCGCTACCACGCCGCAAACGCCCCGTGTGGCGATCGGGACCTGTTTCGTGGACGACTGCGGGCCCCTCAAGACCGGCGATCCGACTAACGGCCAATGGGTCACTTATTCCGGCCTGGCGCCGGGTTACGCCGGCCTTTGGCAAATCAACGTCCAAATCCCCATGGCCACTGCGCCCGCCGTGCAAACGCCCCTTGCCATCCAGTACGACGGCATCGGCAGCGCCGACCTCAGCTCGGGCTTCCATCTCACGATCGCCGTGAAATAACCCGCCTGGCCGTCCCGCTTTCGCGTGGAGTATTGTTCGATTTCGAGCAATACTCCGCGCGGGCCGGCATTGTTCCGGTGATATCATGGGAGTCGGATGAGCTTCCTGTCGCCAAGACTACAGTTGAGGGTGTCGCAGAAGCAGATCCTCACGCCGGGCCTCGTCCAGATGGTCACGGTCCTTCAGCTCAACCGGCTGGAACTGAAGGAGATGATCACTCAGGAGATCGTCAAGAACCCAGTCCTCGAGGAGGCCACCGAGGAAGCCGGCGAGGAGATCACTCCCGAAGAATTGTTGCCGCTGCTGGAGGCCGAGGCGACGGCCGACCCCGCCGACAGGCAGATCCTCGAAGCCACGCCGGGCAACCAAACTTCCACCGCCGATGGCGAGCGGGCTGACGTCGCCATCAACGGTAATCTCTTCCCGGACCCCGAGGAAACCGCCACCGTCGCCACCATCGAGCCCGAAGCCGTGACCGCCGGCGATCCACCCACTGAACCCGCCGCGGCCGACCCTTTCGACGAGATCGATTTCGGCAGCTTCTTTGACGACTACCTCGATCCGGGCTACAAGAGCCCGGCCGCCGAATCGGTCGAAAAACCGTCCTTCGAAACCTTCCTCTCCGCTCCCGTCACCCTCGGCGACTATCTGCGCTCCCAGTTGGCCGTGGTCGTGATACCGGACCCGGTGCGCGACGCCGCGGAAGCCATCATCGGCAACCTGGACGAAGACGGATATCTAACGGCGTCGCTTGAGGAAATCGCGCCTCACGGCGAACACCAGACCGAAACCGTGGAGGCGGCCCTCGCCGCCGTGCAATCGCTCGATCCGGCCGGCGTCGGCGCGCGCGATGTGCGCGAGTGTCTGTTGCTGCAGATCGCCAGCATCAACGGCACTGGCGGTGTCGCCTGGCAGATCGTCTCCAGCCACATGCGCCTGCTCGAAACCCGGCAATACAAAGAGATGGCGCGCCTGCTGGGACGGCCCCTCGATCACATCGAAATCGCCGTTTACATGATCCGCCACCTCAATCCGCGGCCCGGCTTGCGCTATTCCGGAGCCGGCGCGCGGGTGGTCGAACCGGACGTAACCTTCATCAAGGACGGCGACGAATACATCATCCAGATGAATGACGAGGACGTGCCGCAGCTACGTTTGAACGCCCAGTACCGCCGCATGCTCGACCGCGACCAGGGCGCCACCAAGGAAGTCCGCGACTATGTCCGCGAACGCTACACCTCCGCCATTCAGTTGATGAAGAACATCGAGCAGCGCAAGCAGACCATCCTCAAGGTCTGTCAGGCCATCGTGCGCCGCCAGACCGAATTCCTCGCCCACGGCCTCGATTCGCTCAAGCCGATGATGATCAAGGACGTGGCCGAAGAAGTCGGCGTCCACCCCTCCACCGTTAGCCGCGCCGTCGCCAGCAAGTACGTGCATACGCCGCAGGGCGTTTATGAGCTGCGCTATTTCTTCTCCGAAGCCGTGCAAGGCCCTTCCGGCAGCGGCACTCCGCTGCTGCTGCTCAAACGCAGGGTGAAGAAGATGATCGAGGCCGAGGATCGCAGCAAGCCGCTCACCGATGAGCAGGTCACCGCCATGCTCCAGTCCGAAGGCATCGACGTCACCCGCCGCACCGTCGCCAAATACCGCGAGGATATGAAGATCCCCTCCACCCACCAGCGCCGCGAGCGGCCGTAGACTCATGGCGCGGCTTGCCCGTGCACTATCCGGGGCTGTCAGCCGGCTCAGCCGACAGTCGTTTCGGCCCTTTCTTGTTCTCGCACCCGACGCGAACCCCGAGCAGTTTCCCATCGTATATCCTGGTACGGAGATTCCTTCATGTTTTGCGATCGCTGCGGTACCCAAGTCCGGTCGGACCAGCAGTTCTGTCCAAATTGCGGCCAGTCGTTCGCCGGGCCTCTCGCCGCTTCCGGCGCTGTGCCGCCACCCCCTGCATGGACGCCGCCAACATCCGTGCAAGTGAACGCCGGCCGGTGGATCGGAGCCGGCTGGGATCTGGTGAAGGCGGACATGGGCACCTACGCCCTGGCCGCGCTGATTTTCTTCCTGCTCAACGGAGTGCCGTTTATCCAAGGCGCGCTCATCACCGGCTTCCACATCTACACCATGAAGAAGATGACGGGCCGCCGCGCCGATTTCGCGGATCTCTTCAAGGGGTTCAATTATTTCATCCCGACGCTGGTGGCGACCTTGCTGATTGGCGTGTTCACGTTCATTGGGACGATTTTCTGCATCATCCCCGGACTGGTGGTGGCTGCGGCGCTCAAGTTCACCTACCTGTTCATCGTGGACAAGCGGATGGATTTCTGGCCGGCCATGCAGGCCAGTCACGCCGTCGTGAAGCAGGACTATTTCGGCTTCACCATGTTCCTGATACTGGCGTTCCTGGTGAATGTGCTGGGGCTGCTGTGCTGCGTCGTCGGGCTGCTGGTGACGGTGCCGTTGACGATTGCAGCCATTACCGTGGCGTACAAAGAAATTGTCGGATTCGAGCAGCGGACCATCGACGCGCTGTAGCAGGTTGGGCGCCTCGCCCGCCTTGCGACTGGTTGGCGCGGGCCTTCTCCTGGCGCTGTTGTGCTGGGCCTCGCCTCAAGCGGAGCCCTCGTTTCGCGCTTGCCCTTTCTATTGGCTCAGCGGCAAGCCGTGCCCTCTGTGCGGCCTCACACGCGGCCTCTGCGCGCTCGCCAAGGGGCACTGGAGCCAGGCGATTCACTTCAACGCCCTCAGTCCACTCGGCTTCGCCCTTCTGTTCTCGCTCTTTTGGAATGCCCCGTGGCGGCCGCGCCTATGGACCTTCGGCATCGCCGCATTCGCCATCTATGGAATCTGCCGTATTGCCTTGGCATGAAGCGAGCGCGGTGAGCCGTCCCCGGCCCACCGCAAACTCACCACACGTATCTTGTTTAAGGCTTCGTCTCTGGAACGTAACTCAGTTCCGGCTCGAAGCGCCACATGGTCCATTCGATACTTTCGACGATCGGCCGCAGTTTTGCTTGATAGGCTTTGTATGCTTCGGCGCTCATTCCCTTCTGGACGCCATAGGGCGCATCCAGATCCGCCCATCCGTTAAAGGACGAGTAGGTGTGGATCTCGTTGTTGGGCGTACCAAAGCGGGCAATCGCCACGCCGAAGTCGCTGACTCCCGCCTTCTTCATCGCCGGCAGAGTGTCGCTTCTGAAGATCGCAAGCACGTCGTCCGTCTTGCCGTACGCCACGCGAATCCTTCCCGTGCGAACCATCTTGGGCAGCTCTTTACTCCTGACGACCAGGTCCGGTTGAATCTCATCGACCCAGGTCTCTAAGCTCGCGCTGGCGCCTTGCAACCGGGCGATTATGCGCGCGAGATCCGCCGCTACCGGCTTGATCTTCGGGTCCCCGCTCTGATCCAGTTCCTTCCAATTGGCCGAGTACCAAACGATGGCGTACTCGTCGGGCCCGCTTTGCGCCGACCAGGCCGTAAACCCCTGCTCCACGCCCGCCTTCTTCATCAGTGCCGCGTAATCCTTGACCGCGGCCTTCCAGTCGCCAACCCGGTCCGCCTTGACCTTGACAAACAGGACCGACCGTATATTCCGCTGTTGTTCTTGTGCCGGTGATGGAACCGACAGTATCGTCATCGCAAGCGCCGTTGCCGCCAGGCAGCACCGAATCAAACGCATCTCTCGCATCCTTTTTTCTCCTTTAGTCTGCGGCCTGCCAATCATCGGGATCCCCCCCGGTGCACGGACCGGGCTTTCCCCACATGCTCCCACTGCGATTTGGTGCCGAATTCTCCTCTTGACCTGCCGGACCCTGCCAAAGGTATCACACCATGCCGCTCTGTGAACTCCACTTCGGCGCAAATGTACTACGCCTACCCCAAATGAACGTACTGGTGCTTCGGGACCTGTTGTCCGTCGAGAGCGCCGTGGTGGTAGGACAGGCGATCGGTTTTCGTCGCCTGTCATCCGGCGGCGGCGACAGGCCACAAAAGGCGATGGCCTGTCCTACCTTACCTTAGCCCGCCGAACCGCGTGCGTACGGCGTACAGAGAAGATTGCGTAAGAATAAAGAGGGTGCGGCGATCCTTCCCGCCGAAGACGATATCGAGCGGACGCTCCGGTACCGGGATCGTGTCGATCGGCTTCCCCAACGAGTTGTATACGAACACCTGCCCGGCGGCCAGATAGACATTCCCCGCGCTATCCTGGGTGAGACTTTCTCCGCCTTGCTCCGCAAATACCTTGAGGCCGGAAAGAGTCCCATCCGCATTCACGCTGCCGCTGTAAGTCCTCTGTTCCGATTCGTTGGTGACATAGAATGGCTTCCCTGGAACCGCGCTTACCAGGCCGAACGCCTGCAGGATATAGCCGAACTTATATCCGAAATATGCCGGCCCCTGCACAAAGGCATCGTCGCCCGGAATAAAAACGCTGCCATCCGGGGAGACATACTGATAGGGCATCCTCGTAGATACAACCTTGGTGAAGAGCTGCTCCAAAGCAGTGTATTCGTAAGTCTGGGTCGATAGGGTGTTGGTGAAATCGCCGTTTACCCAATAACTCACTGGTAGGATTGCAGTCGCGCCCGGTCGCTCCGCGGAACGCTCCGGCGCAAGAACGGTGATCCGATCTTCCGCCCCGTCCGGACGGAAGGAATAAACGGTCAAACCTTTTCCGCCGGAAGAGACAACTATCAGATCGCCTGCCTTGTCAAAGGCGAGATTCACCGGATCGAGTGGATTGTCGCGGACCACCGCGAGATCCTTTCTCTCCGGCGACCACCGGTAGATGCGCTGCTGGTGCGCATCCACGAAATACAATTGGCCAGTTGCGTCCACGGCCGCGCCGGAGATGTTGTAGAAACCGCCCCACAACTTCTCCACCGCGGCTCCCGGTTCGACCACCGGGGATGGCCCGCGAGGTTTTGACGGAGCTGGATTGCCGGGGACATCCAGCCAAGCGAACTCCCGGTCCCGCACCTCCGTGCCATTCGTCTGATCGACAATCGAGTTCTCGAAAGAGACCTTGCCCGATCTGGTCTGCTGTCGGCAGCCGAATTCGTCGCACTTCGTCATCGCGCTGTTGTGATCCACGTGGACATTCCGGAACCGTATGCCGCTCGATTCATACAGATGAACCGCGTACGGAACCGGGCGATAACTTCTGACCACGCGATAGCCGTGATAGTTCGCAATGGTTATGTTCTCCGAGTGGTCGATCTCGAGCGAAATCGCCGATGCGCTTTCCTCCCGCTCGCCCTCAGTCTGTAATGCGTAAATCTCCCAATTGGCCGCGTGGTCGAGCCTGACTTCCGTGCGAACATGATGCTCGGCGGATAACTCGTAGATATGGCCCGGGGTGGTCGTATCGGAGATATAGAGTCCCGCCTGCGCGAACGTGTCCGGCGTCCAGATGTCCGCGAAGGTGCCGCCGCCGCCATGCGTGATCCACAGACTGGGATACTGCGCGTCCCAACGCCGGTGTGGATCCGGATCCGAGAACAGATTGGCGGCATACGGGCTCTGCCGCTCGCCGGCGGGGCCGATGGTTCCGTGGCCTCCCAGAAAGCGCACGTCGTCCATCAGCGAATCCTTGCCCGCCATCCACAGCGCGCCCACTGCGCGGCTGTTGATACCGCCGGTCGAAATGCCGATGCCAGTCACAATGTCGTCTCCGCCGCGCGGAGCCTCCAGCAGCGGCTTGGGCGGGCCGGGTCCCTGGAACCCCGGCGTCGAATCGGGAATATCGATCTGCGTCTGGTTCGGATGGAGCCCGATCAGCACGCTGTCGGGGCGCAGTCGCAACGTGTCGCTGACGATGTAGTGGCCGGTAGGAATGTAAATCACGCGATGCTCTGCGATCGCCTTCTGAATCAGCGCGGTCTCGTCGGTCGCACCATCGCCTTTCGCACCGAGGGCCCGCAGGTTGACCCATTCGCGCGTAGGCGGCAAACCCCGAATCGCGTTTGGCGAGGCTGGCGGCAGCGTCTCGAGCGCAACGGCATCATATCTCGTCTTGATCTCACCGGCCACGCCTGGCGCCGCGAGTGTCAGTCCATGCGAAAGCGCTTTCACCTCGTATATCTCTCCGGCTCCGGCAAGCTGCCGCCCGCTCTCTCGAAATCGCGCAAACACAGGCACCTTATGACAGACGATGCTCTCCAGATTGATCTCCGTCATCCGGCTGTTTTCATTGCCGATCAGAATAGCGGGCCCGCCTATGTTCTCGAACCGCGCGTCCTTCACCCAAAGTTGGTCGGAATAATGCGGATCGATTGCGATCGCGGTGGGCACGTTGCGGAAATCGTCGTGGACCAGCGTCAGTCCCGCTTCGTTCTCCCGGATGGCCGCCTCCCGCTGGCCGTCGAAGGTCGAATCGATCACCGTGAATTGCCAGGCCGCCGACGGCTTACGCGTCAGGATGCCATACCGGCCGCCGTAAAAATGCAGATCCTCCGCCTCGTTACCCGCGTCCTGGACGCCCGCCAAGCCGGAGCCGATCTGGAAATCCATGTGGGCCAGATACCCGTGCTGGGCGACGTGAAACCGGATTCCGACCGCCGCCGCATTATCGCTGCCGATCTCGAAATCGATATTGCTCATCGCGGAATAGAAGGTGCTGGAGTTCGCATCGACGACCTTCGAATTCGGCGGAACGGTTCCCGGCGGCGGCGTGGGCACGCCGAAATCCCGTCCCGCGGAGGCCGAGCCGTCCAGTCTCCGGCCCGTGAAGAAGAACATGCAACCGATCCCTTGCTGGAACCCCGGCGTCTTATCCGCCAGCACGAATACCGGACGCTTGCCGCCATAGCCGATCAGCCGCACGCCTGGCCAGACATAGATGGTTCGGGTGACGCGGTAGCGTCCCTCTGGAACAAAGAGTATCCCCTCGCCGGTGGTCTGCTGGACTTTGTCAACCGCGGCCTGAATCGCCGCACTATCGTCGGCATTGCCGTCGCCGCGAACCAAGAATTGATCTTGCGTCAGGTAAACGGCTTTGGGATCGTCCAGCCGCACCGGGTAATACGATGCCCCACGCGAAGGCAAACCGCTTCCCAGCAAAACAATTCCGGCCACTATCAGTCCCCGCATGGATTCCTCTCGAGCCTTCGCTGCCTCGTGTCACGCCAACCAGTCGCTTGCGTTGGTGGGGCGCGCTTTAGCTTGCCAACGCCCGCTTGCGGGCGCATTCTTACGCAGCTTCAGGCCTTTGCCACTGCCGCTTTCACGCGTTCCGGCGTCATCGGCAACTGCACCACGCGAACCCCCACCGCATCGAAGATAGCGTTGGCCAGCGCCGCGCCCATGGCGATAATCGGTGGCTCCCCGCCGCCCAGCGCCGGCATCTCGGGATTCTCCACCAGCACAATTTCGATCTTCGGCACCCATGAGAATCGCGGAATCCGGTAGCTGTCGAAGTTGGTGTCGAGCACCTCCCCGTTGCGGAAGCGCACTTCCTCGGCCAGCGAGTAGCCCAGGCCCATGATGACGCAGCCTTCGGCCTGCTGCCGCATTCCGTCGGGGTTGACCACCAGCCCCTCGTCCAGCGCCATCACCACGCGCTTTACTTCGACCGCGCCCGTGCCTCGGTTCACCACGACTTCCACCATGGTGGCGTTGCAGGCGTTGGAATACATGCCGCACGCCATCCCAGCGCCGCGGCCGCTGGGCGCGTGTCCGGCCTTCCAGCCGAACCGTTTGGCCGCGGTTTCGAGCACGCGCCGCACCCGCTCATTCGTCAGGTTGTTCAGCCGGAATTCCAGCGGGTCAATCCCCGCTTTCATCGCCAACGTGTCGATATGCGATTCCCGCGCGAACGTGTTGCTGTTCACCGATGGCGCACGCCACGCACCGACCGCGAATGGGTTCATCCCGGCGGGATTCCCGCCCATCCATCCGCCCGCCGAGGTCACTCGCTTGTGCGGGATGTCGTAAAACGGATTGGCTTCCCGATCCCCCGCCCCGAACACTTGGTTTTCCCATAGCACGATCTTGCCGCCTGCCACTCCGGCGCGGATCTTCATCACCGCGGCCGGCCGGAACCGGTCGTAGAAAAATTCTTCCTGGCGGCTGTAGACCACCTGCACCGGTTTGCCCGTGATCTTCGCCAGGCGCGCCGCCTCCACTCCCTGGTCCGCTTCCGTTTTGCCGCCGAACCCGCCGCCGACGTACCGGGAAATAATCCGCACCTTCTCGGCCGGCACTCCCAGCGCCGCGGCCACGGCGCGCTGCACCTGGAACGGAGCTTGCGAGCTGGCCCACACCGTGACTTTGCCGTCTTCGATTTGCGCCGTCGCCGAGTGTGTCTCAATGGGAGCGTGAGCGACGTAACTATTCAAATACGTTTCCTCGATCACGCCCGCCGCCAGCCGGTCGCCCTCCGCCAGATCGCCGCTCTGGGCCACCACCCGCGGCTGCGGCGCGGTCTTCTGAATGTGGTCGAAAATCGTTTTGTCGTCGGGACCGGCCGGCGCGTTCTCCCACTCGGCCTTAATCTTGCCCAGCGCCGCCACCGCGATGTCGGGCCGTTCATCGAGCACTGCGATCATCCCGCCGTCCTTCACCACCCGCACGCCGCTCAACTTTTCCGCCGCCGAAGTGTCCGCCGATTTCAGCGTCGCCCCGTGCGCCGGCGGCCGCAGAATGGCCGCGTGCAGCATCCCCGGCAGCAGCAAGTCGCCCGCATATTGCGCCTTGCCCGTGACTTTGTCCGGCCCGTCCTTGCGCCGCAGTGACGTGCCGATCACTTTGAATCCCGCCGCCTTTACGGGCACGTCCGCCAGGTGCCGCTCGATCCGCTTCCCTTCCACCAGTTGTCCATAAGTAATCGCATTCGACGGTTTGCCCGAGTCGCGGATGATCCCCGCCTGAACTTGCAATTGACTGGCCGGCACCTGCAACCGCTCCGACGCCATTTGCACCAATACCGCTCTGGCCTCCGCCCCCGCTCTTCGCACCGCCGGCCACAGCAGCGGCGTGCACATCGAGCCGAAGGTGCCCATATCGTACGGGCACAGGTCGGTATCGCCCATCACCGCGTCTACCGTGTCCAGCGCGACATCGAGTTCTTCCGCCAGAGCCCCTGCCAGCTCGGTCATCGCGCCCTGGCCCAGTTCCACCTTGCCGGCGAAACACGTCACCCGGCCGTCCGCCCCGATCTTCAGATAGGCGTTGAAATCCGTCGGACCGCTTTGCCGTCCCGGCAGCCTCCCCGGTTCCTGACCCTCCGCCAGGTCCGCGCCGAAAAAGACGAACAGGCCCGCCCCCGCGGCTCCGAAGAAGTCGCGACGCTTCATTTCACCCGGTACAATCGCGCTCTCAGCCATCACGCACCTGCCTTTGCCGCCCCGGCGGCTTCCTCGATTGCATCCAGAATCCGCACGTGCGAGCCGCACCGGCACAGGTTGTCCTCCATGTGCCGCGCAATCTGCTCGCGCGTCGGATGCGGTGTCTTCAGCAGCAACGCATACGCGCTCAGGATCATTCCCGGCGTGCAGTATCCGCACTGGAACGCGCGGTGCTCCAGGAAAGCCTGCTGGATGGCGTGCAGCCCGTGCTGGCCAATCCCTTCGATCGTGATTACCCGTTTGCCGGCCACCGCCTTAAGCGGCGTCGCGCACGACCGCACCGCATCGTTCCCCACAATCACCGTGCAGGCCCCGCACAGCGCTTCGCCGCAGCCGAATTTCGTGCCGGTAAGGCCCAGATCGCTGCGCAGCACCCACAGCAGCATCCGTTCGTCGTCAGCTTTCACGTGAGCCGCTTTGCCGTTCAATGTGAATGAAATGGTCCGTTCCATATTCGCTTCCCAAGCCGACTATAACAGAGAACAAGTCCGTTTACTCTTGTATCGTGAGGCATGCTTTCCTGGCTTGCACGCGCCCCAAGGAGACCCTCGTGCCCCGCCGGGAAACGCGGACGAAAACCGATGAGCCCAGTCAATTTCATCCCTGTTCCTCTGTGTTCATCCGTGGCCCTCATTGCTTCGCGGCTTCTCCGCAGCACGATGGGCCGCAACAAGCCTTTGGCTTCCGCGCGCGAATGAAAGCGCTCATGAACTTGCCGGCCACCTGCGGCGCGAGCGCATCCACATCGAACCCTTGCCCGGCCAGGAACTGGCGCGCATCTTCGACGTCATACACGCGGGTGGGTTCCACGGCGATGTCCTCGAACCCCGCCTGGGCCAATTTGCTCGCGTACTCATCGTTGCGCAGCGCGCCGGCGATGCAGCCGATCCACAGCAACACGCTCTGGCGCACTTCGTCCGGCACGTCGCCCTTCACTACCACGTCGGAGACCGCGAACCTGCCGCCGGGCTTCAGCACGCGAAAGCTTTCGCGCATCACGCGATCCTTGTCGCCGGAGAGGTTGACCACACAATTCGAGATGATGACATCCACCGAATTGTCCGGCAGCGGAATGTTTTCGATGTCTCCCTTGAGAAACTCGGCGTTCTCGATGCCGGCTTTCTTCTGATTCTCCCGCGCCAGCGCGAGCATCTCGTCGGTCATATCGAGGCCGTATGCCTTGCCCGACGGGCCCACCCGCCTGGCCGAAAGCAGTACGTCGATGCCGCCGCCCGAACCGAGGTCGAGCACCGTCTCGCCTGGGATCAGCCGCGCCAGCGCGGTCGGATTCCCGCAACCGAGCGAAGCCAGCACCGCCTCTTTCGGCACCTGCCCGGTTTGACTGCCGTCGTATAGTGACGACGTGATGGGATCGCAACAGCCCTCCGACGATGGCGCCGACCCGCAGCAGGAACTGCCGCCCGCAGCCGCACGCAAAGCCGCCTGCCCGTATTTCTCCTTGACGACCTCTTTGATATCCTGTGCGCTCATGATTCCTCCTATTTGCAAAATTGCATAACTTCGTAAGGCTTGATGGCCCGGTTGCGGGTGCAGCACTCCGCATAAAGGAAACCGAGCAGTTCCCGCAAGGCCTCCGTATTCGCCGTGTACCAGAGGAACGTGCCCTCGCGCCGCACCTTCACCAGGTCCTCGCTCTTGAGCTTTTCCAGGTGATGCGAAAGCGTCGAATTCGGAATGCCCAATTCGCTCTGAATCTCGCCGGCAATCAGGCCGTCCGGGTGAGCCGAAAGCAGCAGCCGCATGACGCGCAGCCGCGGCTCGGTGCCCATCGCCGAAAACATGTCGGCGTAGCGGACGATCTGATCCGCGCTGGTTTTGGCGTTGCCCATATTTCGACAATAGCAGAAATATGGAAATCGTCAAGGGCGGAGGCATGCGTTACAGAGCGCGAAAAAGCCCGAAAATCTTGGGCCACAGATGAACACGGATAAACACGGATAAGAACGAAGGAAGCGCCGTTTAGACAAGTTTTCGGTTTTATCAGTGTTTATCCGTGTTCATCCGTGGCTTGTCGTGCCTTGGTTGTTCTGCGCCAAGCTCTGTAGTCCCCCGCTATTTTCTGATGAACAGCGACAGCGCCATGCCGAGGCCAATCGCGATCACGGTGCGGCGCACGGCCTGCTGGCCCATCCGCCGCGCGAAGCCGGCGCCGAAATAGCCGCCCAGAATGGCGGCGACGGCCATCAGCAGCACATACGGCCAGTACACCATGCGCGCCCAGATGAAATACGCGGCCGCGATGCCGTTGACCGAGCCGCCGAAAATCACCTTCAGGCTGTTCATTTCGTGTATGTCCTGTAAGCCTAAAATGCTCAGCGCGGCCAGCATGAGAATGCCGATGCCGGCGCCGAAATAGCCGCCGTACAGGCCCACGCACAACTGGAACACCAACCCGCCAACCAGCCACCGCGTGGAGCGGTGGGCGGCGGCGTCGGCGGTCTTGAGCATCCTTTGTACCGGCTCCTGCACCATGAACAGCAGCGTGGCGAAAAGGATCAGGAACGGCACCATGCGATCGAACATCACAGTGGGCGTATAGCGCAGCAGGATAGCGCCGATCAGGCCGCCCACCAGGCTGGGAACGATGAGAGCCAGGAAGCGCGCCTCGGCCGAGCGGATTTCTCGGCGGTAACCCCAGGCGCTGCCGACAGTTCCCGGCCAGATGGCGACCGTGCTGGTGGCGTTGGCGGCCACCGAGTTGAGACCCAGCCAGATCAAGGCCGGAAACGAGACCAGCGTGCCGCCGCCGGCCACCGAGTTGATGGCCCCGGCCAGAAACGCCGCGCCAAAGGCCACCGCCGCGCGGGGCAAGTCCAGTGTCGAGGTCAAGATTGCAGCATAGCGCGGGGTGACAGGCCGGCGCCAGCGGGGGAGGGCCGGCGCCGTTCAGCCCCCTAAAGCGGCCATACGACCTCCCGAAATCACACTTTAGAGCCTGATTGTAGTCTTTCGAAGAGAGCTTGTTTACAATCTCCAGCATGGCGCAATTTCAGGTAATCCAGCCGGAAACTACCTATTCGGGCTCGCCCATCCAGCCGCTTCAAAAGGGGCTTCCGAAAACCACCCGGTCGCTCTGTCCGGAATGCTCCCAACTCATTGACGCCAAGATACTTGAGGATTCGGGCAAGGTGGTGATGGAGAAGCGTTGCCCGACCCACGGCGAGTTTCGCGACATCGTCTACTCCGACGCCAAACTGTACCTGAAAATGGAAGAATGGGAGTTCGGCGACAACCGCGGCTTGGCCAACCCGGCCGTGACCACCGCCAAGACCTGCCCGGAAGATTGCGGCCTGTGCAACCTGCACACCAGCCACACGGGTCTCGCGAACCTTGACCTGACCAACCGGTGCAACATGACCTGCCCGGTGTGTTTCGCCAACGCCAACGCTTCCGGTTACCTCTACGAACCGGATTTCGAAACCGTGCGGAAGATGTTGCAGGCGCTGCGCGACCAGAAGCCGGTGGCGGGCCGCATCGTGCAGTTTTCCGGCGGCGAACCGACCATCTACCCGCGCTTTTTCGACGTGCTGCGGCTGGCCAAGGAAATGGGTTTCTCGCACACGCAGGTGGCGACCAACGGCCTGAAATTCACCGACCTGGAGTTCGCCCAGCGCGCCAAGGAAGCCGGCCTGCACACGCTCTACCTGCAATTCGATGGCGTCTGCGACGACGTGTACCGGCGCACACGCGGCGAATCGCTGTGGGAGAAAAAGCTGCGCGCCATCGAGAACGTGAAGAAGGCCGGCCTCAAAATCGTCTACGTTCCCACCATCGTCAAGGGCGTCAACGATCACCAGATCGGCGATATCGTGCGGCTGGCGCTCGAATACATCGAATGCTCGAGTGGCATCAGCTTCCAGCCGGTGGCGTTCACCGGCCGCATCGCGCGCCATGAGCTGGAGGCGAAACGCTTCACGCTATCCGATTTCGCTCACGCCGTCCAGCAGCAGACCGGCATTTGCGACGTGTATGAGGATTGGTTCCCGCTCTCCTGCGTGACGCCGTTCTCGAAGCTGCTGAGCGCGCTGCGCGGCGACCAGACGACCACGCTGAGCTGCCATCCGCACTGTTCGCTGGGAACTTACCTGTTCGTCGATCAGAACCGCAAGGCCGTGCCGGTGACGCGGTTTGTCGAGGTCGGCCCGATGATGCGCGAGATGGACGAACTGGCGCGCAAGGCCGACAAGCGCCGCATCCAGTTCTTTACCAAGATTTCGGCGTGGAACAACCTGCGCAAGTTCTTCCACGAAGAGAAGGCG
>Ga0116130_1000244_pt1 | contig 35560 bp, 37 predicted proteins | sample June2015DPH_17_5_FD_89733 | JGI IMG/M metagenome (GOLD analysis project Ga0116130, IMG submission 89733) | Peatland microbial communities from SPRUCE experiment site at the Marcell Experimental Forest, Minnesota, USA - June2015DPH_17_40 | ecosystem: Environmental > Terrestrial > Soil > Wetlands...
CGAGCTTCCAGGGAAGAAAGAGAGTCGGGCATGGGGCCTCCTGTCTAGAAGTATTACATACTTCTAGATTCTTGATTACAACACGCCCCCCAGCCATTCCGCCATTTCTACGTCGCACACCCGCCCGCCGCGGTAACATGCCCTGGAACGCCCTGTTTTGCTACACTGAAGGTTATGGCGATCCCGAATGTGAAACGGTTCCGGCCGTTCTGCCCGACCTGCAATGAGAGCTTCACGGTGATGGCGGTTCTGCCGAAGGCTACCGACGTTTCCAAGTACCTGGAGGATACCGTGGCGCGCCACGATCACAAGGCGTTCCAGGAAGCCAAACAGTTGCACTTCAAGGTCCGCGTCGGCCAGCAGAAACAGAAGAAAGCCAAGTAAGCCCGCACCGGTTTCGCCGGTTGGGTTCCTTACATTACATCCGGGCCTGGATGCTGCGTGTGGCGGCGATGGCCGCCTGCGCTACGGCCGGGTCCTGGTCGTCAATCAGTTTTTTCAACCGCGCAATGGTTTCGGCATCGCCGCTGGCCCCGAGCGCTCGCGCCAGGCCGATCTTCTCGTCCTTGGTCCCACTCTCGATCGCTCCATAAAGCGCCGTGCGCACCCGCGCATCCCGCGCCAGCTCCACCAGCAAGGGCAGCGCAGAGCCGTTATAAGCCGCCAGGTTCAGATTGTTGATGAGGAACTGCAAGGGGCTGAATTGGCTAAGCTCGGTCGCCCCCAGCATCACCTGGGCAAAAGCCAGCGACAGCCGCGGCCCGGGCCTGCCCTCTTCCTTCCAGGCCTGCTGCAGCACGGGCAGGTCGAGCGGATTCTTCAGCCGCCCCAACCCCTCGGCCGCCGCCCCGCGCAGTTTCTCGTCCTTATCGTGGAAATACCGCTGATAGATGCCGCGATAGGCCGGGTCGGGCAGCATGGCGAGCGAGGTCAACGCGGCGCGCTTTACCTTGAGATTGTCCGTCTGGCCGGTGACGTCCGCCAGCGCCGGCACGGCGCCTGCGTCGCGCAGCAGGCCCACCGTTTCGATCGCCGCGATTTGCACCTTGGGATCGAAGTCGTGCAGCAGGAATTCCACCGCCGGCCCCGCCGATAGGTCGCCGATCTTCTGCAGGGCCACCAGCGATTCGTAGATCAACGTGGAATCCTTGGTCCGTAACGCGGCAACCAGATCCTCAACCACCGCCTTGCCGCGCAGGACGCCTTCGGCACGCGCCGCGTTGGCGCGCACATCCAGGTTGCCCGACCGCAACTGCGCGTCGAGCGCGGCGATCACATCGGGGCGCACCGCGATGTAGGCGTCAATCACCTGGTCGTTGGTGTCGGTGAACTTGCTCTTGATGCCCGTCCCCACGCGCTCGATGGTCCCGCTGACGCCCCGTTTCACGTAACCCGGCACATAGAAATTCACCAGGCCATCGGCAGCCAGCATCTGGACCGCGGGATCGCCGTCGCGGCTGGCTTGGATCAGCGGATCCAGGCTGTGCGGCGGCCCAATCTCGGTGATCTGCCGGACCGCTTCGGCTCGCACCTCGGGCGACGGATTAGAAAGCAATTCCTGCAACTTCGGAATCGCGCTGGAACCGGCGCGAGCGATGTCGCGAACGTCCTTGGGCCGCAGATTCGCTTGCCCGCACGCACCGGACACCGCCAGAAATGCCAGAAACCAGGCTGAGAAAACGCGCATACTTCTACTGTATCGCGCTCCCTGGTAGGGCACGCTTAGCTTGCCCGTGTTTTTGAACGAGTAAGATCAGCGGCTGCGCGACAACAACGTCGCCAGCATCGCATGGGCCTCCACGAACTCGGAGCTTTCGATCCGGTATCCGCCCGGCGGTATGGCTTCCGCCTCCGTCTTCACACGCAGCGCGAGCAGATCTTCGGGGACAATTGCCTTGGCCCAAACGGGTTGCTCGTAGGCGAGTTTTGAAAAGAGGTCCAAAACGCCGGCCGGATCGTAACCGGCGGCTTTCAGGTAGCCGATGGCCGCCACAGTCGCCTGCAACTCGCGCTCGCGCGCATTTTCGTTTCCGGCCGGTGCCGGCTTGGACTGAAGGACACAGCCCTCCCGCATGGTCCCGTTCCCTTGGCCTTCAAGCGCTGCCGCTCTTTCCGCCTGCGCATGCGCCAGCTCATGCGCCAACAAACCAGCCAGCTCCGCCTCGTTTTCGATCCGTTGCAACAGACCGCCGCTGATGTACAGAACACGGTCGGCCGGCACCGATACATACAGATCGGAACTCCGCGTCAGGCGGACTTCCGCCGGCGGCGCGCTAATCGCGCTCGCGAGCTTGTTCTCGAGTCGTTGCAGGTACCGGATGATAGTCGGCGAGTCGATCTTGCCGTCGCTTTTTTCCAAGTCCCGGCCAGCCCGCGAACCGGGGGGCCGTTCTTTTCCGATCTGAGTTGCGGCGTCGCTCGACGTCGCCTGGCAGCCCGCCACGTGAGCGAGCACGGAGAGAAATGCGGCACAGCCGATCAACAGGCGCTGAAACTGCATTGCGAACCCGTTTCAACCTCTCTTCGGAACGGGTAGGACAGACCATCGCCTTTCGTGGTCTGTCATGCCCTCTGGAGCACGACGCCCTGACAGACGACACAAACCGATCGTCTATCCCACCTCCGACTTGCCCCTTAGCGCACGAATTCCACTTCCACCCGCTTGGGGATGAAGCCGGCCTCGAAGCCCATATCGAGCAGCTTTTGCGCGGCCTTCGGAACCACCTCTCCAGCGTCCAGGGTGTAGTGGTTGACGTACATGCCGATGAATTTTTCGGCCAGCCGCGGCTCCATGTCGCGCGCGAACTGCAACGCGTACTCGAGCGCTTCGTCGCGGTTGTCGAGCGCGTACTGGATACTCTCCCGCATCAACCGGCAGCACTCGCTCTGCATTTCGGCGCCGAGCGAGCGCAGCAGCACGTTGCCGCCCAGCGGCAGCGGCAGGCCGCTGGCCGCCTTGAACCAGCGCCCCAGGTCCACGATGCGGTGAAATCCCTCGCGGTCATAGGTCAACTGGGCTTCGTGAATGATCAGGCCGCAATCCACCGCGCGGTCGCGCACCGCGTTGGTGATCTGGTCGAATGGCGTCACCACGGCTTCGAAATCCGGCTCAAACAGCTTCGCCGCCAGATAGGCGGTCGTGAGCGTGCCCGGTATGGCGATGCGCTTGCCCTTCAGCTCCTCCGGTTCCATCGGCCGCATGGCGATGATCATCGGACCGTATCCATCGCCGATGCTCGACCCGCTGGCCATCAACACATATTTATCGGCTACATACGGATACGCGTGATAGGAGATCGCGCTCAAGTCGTAAAGCCCTTCCATGGCCTTCCGGTTGAGGCTTTCGATATCCTCCAGCACGTGGCGGAACGTCACTTTCGACGAGCGCACCTTCTTGGTGGCCAGCCCGTAAAACATGAAGGCATCATCGGAATCGGGGCTGTGCGCGCTGACAATTTCCCTGGGAGCAACCGAAGTCATAGAGAGAAGCAACACCCAGTTTACACTACCCGGCGCCGCAACTCGTATCGCGCGCGTGCGAGAGCCCTCGGCAATGGTGAGTGCCGCCTTCCACGCCGCACACTCTTACGGATTTAACAGATGTTTCTCCGCCTTGTGGCGCGGCCCCCGGCCTGCGAACCGCCCGTATCGATGAAATCGCGGGTTGCGCCGTGGCCCATGTCGCGGACACGCGTATCCGAAAAGTGTCAGGTACTGTACAATAGCGGCTGAAACTGCGGTACGGCTAGATACGAAACCGGATGAAGCGAAAGCCAGGAGGGCAGTCGCAACGAAGCCCCCTGAACTTTCACAATTGAGACGGGAGCCGCGATGTCAGCGGAAGATCAGAAACTGCACGCGCCCAATCCGGCGTTGCCGGACGACACTGCAGCGTCGATGCGGATCGGGCGTTACGCGGTGGCGCGCGAACTGGGGCGGGGCGGCATGGGAATCGTTTACGAAGCCACCGATCCCGCCATCGGGCGAAGGGTCGCGATCAAAGTCATCAACCTGCAATTCCTGACGGGAGCGGGCGAAGCGCAGATTTTGCGGGAACGGCTTTTCCGCGAAGCACGCTCGGCCGGGGCGCTCTCCCATTCCGGGATCGTGGTGGTCTACGACGTAGGAGAGGACCGTGAGATGGCGTTTATCGCCATGGAGTATGTCGACGGACCGTCCTTGCAGCAGGTGGCACAATCGGGCAGAAAGCTGCAACCGGCCGAGGTGGTGGACATACTCCGGCAAATCGCCGCAGCCCTCGATTACGCCCATGAGAACGGCGTCGTGCATCGCGATATCAAGCCACCTAACATCATGCTGCACAAGGGGAGCCAAGTGAAGATCGCGGATTTCGGCATCGCCAAGATCACCACGGCGCCGAAATACACGGTCACCGGCATGGTGATGGGCACGCCCGCATACATGTCTCCGGAACAGATCGAGGGGCGCGAAGTGGATGGCAGGTCCGACCAGTTTTCGCTGGCGGTGGTTGCCTATGAGCTGTTGACTGGCGCGGGTCCGTTCCATGGGGGGACATACGCCTCGATGGTGCACAGCATCGTTTACGGCCAGCGGCCTTCGGCGCATGCGGCCAACCCGCTGCTGCCGGCGACGATCGACGTGCCGTTGGGACGCGCAATGGCGGCGCTGCCGGAGAATCGCTTTGCGAATTGCACGGAATTCGTTTCCGCGCTGGACACTGCGTTGCGCGCCACGGTGCCCGTGGCAGCGCAGCCATCGCCGGTTCCTCCTGCCCGCAGCGCTCGCCGCCCGATGACCCTCCTGGCGGTGTTGCTGGTTCTGGCCCTGGCTGGGGCGGCAGGCTACCGATTCTGGCCTGAATTGCGAAACCTCGCGGGGAATCAGGCGCAGGAGGTGCGGCCTTCGGCCGGCAGTCCAAGTGTGAGGACGGCGAGCGAAACACCGGCTCCGGCCATCCTGCCAAAAGAGAAAGAGAGTAAAGCGCCTGCACCGGCTACGTATCCGCCTTCCCGTACCGAAGTTGTGCCGAAGGCTGAAACACCGTTGAAAACGGGCGAGGCGCCGGCAACGAAGAAGCCCGCCGCGCACGCGGAGAGCGCCGTGCGCACGGACGAGCAACCAGCGCCGCCTCCGGCCGAGAGCGCGCGCCAGCCGCTGGCGCCAGTTCTGCCGCCAACCACGCTGACGGTCAGTGTCGATTCGAACCGGGCGTGGACCGATACGGGGATCGACCTGCGCGCCACCGACACGGCCGCGATCGTAGCCGACGGAACGATCCGGGTCGCGGCAGACCGGCGGATTGGCATACAGAAACCGGGCGGCTTCTATCCAAACTGCATCCGGGCTAAGCAACTGTTTGGCCAACCGGCCGGGCCGGTTCCCGCGCCGCAACTGAGTTGCTGGTCGTTGCTCGGCCGCGTGCGCGGCGGCCCGATCTTCGAAATTGGCAAGCAAGGAACCGTGCCGCCAGGGTCCGCCGGCCGCCTCTATCTTGGTGTGAACGACGACGACTACACGGACAACTCCGGGTACTGGCAGGCCGTGATTACCGTCGAGCACCATTGACCTGCGCGAACTCTCAGCTCTTCTTGGGCTCGCGGTCCCGTCGGGAAACAACCACGCCAAATCCTGGCGCCGGCGTGGCGCACGCACTCCACGGCGCACCGGCCCTGGTGTGATACTGGGGTGGTGAGCCTGAGGACCCGCTTATATTGGCTGGGGGCGGCGCTGGCCGCCGCCGCGCTTTTGATCGCCGGCGTTGACTGGTACCGGTCGCAGCCTTTCACCACCACCCGGCTGCTCCAACGGCTGCCCGCCGATAATGCGCTGATTCTCTCGGTCGATTTCCGGGCGCTGCGGCGCGCCGGAATTCTGCAAATGCTGGACGGCTCCCAGGCGGGCCAGGACCCCGAATACAAGACCTTCGTGCGCAAGACCAACCTCAACTACCAGCGGGACCTGGATCGGGCGCTGGTAGCCTTCGCGCCCACCGGCAAATTCCTGCTCATCGAGGGGCGTTTCGATTGGCCCCGGCTGCGTGCCTACGTGGTGGAGCAGGGCGGCCGCTGCGAACGCGACCTGTGCCGCATGCAAGGCACTCTCCCGGAGCGCCAGATTTCGTTCTTCCCCCTGCGGCCCGGCCTGATGGCGCTGGCGGTCAGCCCGGATGCGTCGGCCGCCTTGCGCCTGGCCACGCCGGCGCCCGGCACGCCCGCCGTCCCGTCTGCATCGCCAGTGTGGGTTTCGGTGCCGATTTCGATGCTGCGTTCCGGCGACAATCTGCCCGCCGGCACTCGAATGTTCGCGCACAGCCTGAGCGAGGCGGAAAGCGTCACCCTGGCTTTCACGCCCGAAGGCCGCCGCATGGCCGCCAAACTGGACGTGCTTTGCCGCGATGAAATCGATGCAGCGGACGCGGCGCTCGAACTGACCCGTGTCACCAGCGTGCTCCGCCAGATGATTGCCCGCGAGAATCAGAACGCCAACCCGGCCGACCTGAGCGGCGTGCTTGCGGCGGGCAGCTTCTCGAGCGGCGGCAAGCGGGTTTATGGCTATTGGCCCATCGAACCGAGCTTCGTCGAAAACCTCCTCGGTGCCCAACGCCCGTGATCGCCGGGCCAAAGCGGCGACTGGGTACGCACATAACTTTCGTCAACGTCCTGCTACTTGCCAAATTCGGGCTCGTAACACTGTCCTCAATCGGCTATTTTTAAAGTGTATTGGTCCGTGTTTTGTTGGGAATCCTATGCCAAAGGTTTCGTGTGTCCTGATTTGCCTGATGGCTGGCTGGCTCGCCATGGCGGCGGAATCGCCAGACCGGCCGAAAACCGGGTCCGCCCCGGTGCCGCCGGTTCTGCGAAACCAGGACGCGGACCCAGATGATGTGGTTGTGTTCTTACCGGGAGCGCCGGCGAGCAAGCCGGAGGCCGCCAAACCCGCGCAGGCGGCTTCGACCAAGCCCGGTGGTCCCGCCACTCCCACCGAAACCGCTCCGCGCAACTCCACGAAGGTCATTTATCCCCCGGCCTTCGAACAAAACAGCGCGCTTTTCTGCCAGAAGATGATCGGCCAGTGGTCGGCCGACGATGCCCGTTTTCTGCTCGGCCAGCCGCTGCGCCAGCGCCCCGCTTATGGCGATAACCAGAGCGTCAACGGCCAGATTTTCGCGTTCGCCGATCCAACCGGCCGGTACAGGGAACTGGAACTCGACTTTGAATCCGGAACCGGCTTGCTGAGAACCGTCTTCGTCTATCCGCAGAACATGAGCTGGCAGGACTGCCGGCGCCAGTGGAGCGGCGAAGTCAGCGCCACCGAGGCCAATAAAGGCCGCAAGTTCTACTCCTACATGGACCGGCGGCTGGACGTCCTGGTGGATTCAGCCGGTAAAGTCATCAGCCTGGGCCTGTATTGAAAACACTCCGCCTGGGGTGAAACCACTTCCCCCGCCACCACGTTAAATGATTGTGCAGTTCGCTCCTGCGCCGCGTTCGGGCGTATAGTGTATGTAGAGGGAGTCTCCCCATGAAGCGCCGATTCACGTCTCTTGTGACATCTTTCGCCGCCCTCAGCCTGTTGGCTGGTGGCGCGTATGGCGACGACAGCAAGAACAAAAACAACGATCCTGACGCGATTGGGGATCGCGACGTCGGCAGCGGCATCAACTTCTACTCGCTCGAGAAGGAGATCGCGCTTGGCAAGCAGTTGGCAACCGAGGTGGAGCGCCAGGCCAAGATCGTCGACGACCCGATCATTGCCGAGTACGTAAACCGCGTCGGCCAGAATATCGTCCGCAACTCCGACGCCAAAGTGCCGTTCACCATCAAAGTGCTGGACACCGAAGAGGTAAACGCCTTCGCTCTTCCGGGCGGATTCTTCTTCGTCAACTCCGGCCTGATTCTCAAAGCCGACACCGAAGCCGAACTGGCCGGCGTCATGGCTCATGAAATTGCCCACGTTGCCTGCCGCCATGCCACGCGCCAGCAAACCAAGGGCGACCTGATGGAGATTGGCGCGATCGCCGGCTCGATGTTAACCGGTTGGACGTGGACCGGCTACGCCATCCGCCAGGGCATGAGCCTGGCGATTCCCCTGACCATGTTGCAATTCACGCGCGCCGAAGAGAGGCAAGCCGACCATTTCGGTTTGCAGTACCTCTATAAGTCGGGCTACGACCCGAGGTCATTTGTCGACTTCTTCGAAAAAATCGAGACCATGGAGAAGCGGAAGCCGGGATCGATCGCCAAAGTGTTCATGACCCACCCAATGAACGACGACCGGATCAAGGCGGCGCAGCAGGAAATCCAGACCGAGCTGAAGCCCAAGGACGAGTACGTGGTCAACACGTCGGAATTCAACGACGTCAAGGGCAGACTGGCCATGTTGCACAACCGCCATAAGGTTGATTCCAAGGAAGATCCGAACCGGCCGCGCCTGCGCCGCGCTCCCGGCACCGGCAACGGCCCGGTGGACGACAGCACCGGCTCGAGTACGAGTACCGATGACAGCGACCGCCCGACCTTGAAGCGCCGGCCAGACAGCCAGCAGCAATAACCCGCAAAGCAACCGTGGCGCACGCACTCGTGCGTGCCGCGTCGGCACTCATGCCGACGCTTGGTTACCGCGGGTGTCGCCCGGGCTCCCAGCGCCAGTTCGGCCCCCGTAGATGACGGAAGTTCACTGCGTCCACTCCGCGCAGTCGTAGCGCGTCCCAGAGCCTGAAGTCGACAGTCAATACCAGTTTGCGGCAGTGGAGCATCGCAATGGCCGCATCCGTAAGCCCAAGCGGCATGAAGGCCGCATCCGCAACCACCGCACGGCTCTCATCATAGAACTCATCCACTTGTTCCACCAGCACCTTATAGGCCAGGCGGAACGCGGGCAAGTCCCTGCCACGCAGCTTTGCCAGATTGCTGACCTCGGTCAGGATATGTGGCGTCGTGAACACCTTGCCAAGGTATTCAGCCAGATCCACCAGTAGATCGAAATCCTCGGTCTCAAATCTATCGCAGGGCTTGAAGTCCCTAATCCTACCCTTGTTCGTCTTGCCGACCAGGTATAGGACTAAGAGATTAGCGTCGATCAAGGCCCCTTTGGATCGATGTTTCTCGATCAGACCGGCTGCATCCAGCATCACTCGCCAGCGAATTCCCTGATCTTCATGGCGGTCACTTCACCAGTGTCCTTGAGCACCGTGAAGATCTTGTAATCGCGGTGCCTGAGCCGAAAGGCATTAAGTGTAGAGCCGGCCATAAGTGCGGCAGCATTGAGCGCAGAATCGAACTTGTCGGCGCGGGGATCATCCGGGCGGATCATGCTGAGCGTTATGCGCCAAACGCTCGAGCCGTTGTTGTCCACACTCTCGACTTCCTCAAGCTGGACGTCTCCTGCGCGGTTCCCCAGAACGCCCGAGGCGAAATCGATGGCGTTGGCGACGGCCTGCTTGAGTTGCACGGGCATACCCGAACATTACCACAAGCAAACCGCAGCGGCGAGGCCTCTGAAGATCAGGCTGCGCGCCGCGCCCTATCCCAGCAGCCGGTTCAATTCCCGCACCACGGCGAAAGCGTCGGCTACGTAAACCACGTCGGCTTTGCCGCGGGACCAGCCGCAATTGGGATCGAGGTTGACGGCGCGGCGTTCGGTGACGAATCGCCAGCCGACTACATGAGGCTCTTCGCCGTGGCAGCAGGTGGAGAGGCCCTTTTGATGGCGAGGCGTAGAGCCGGTTTGGCCCACCTGGTTGAGATGCGTCATAAAGGGCAGCACGGCTTGGCCTTCACCGCTCAAATCGACCAACGATTTGCTGCCGCCGAGCGAGGCTTGGGCGCCGCGCAACGCGCCGAGGATGAGCTGCTGCGCTTCCTCCACATGCACCGCGCCATCGGGCTGCTTCTTGGTCCAGCCGGCGCCGGCCACGAACAGCAGCTTGGCATCGGGACGGATGGTCTGCTCATCGGCCTTGGGCGCTTGCACGCCGGTGACGGTGGTGCGCGACTGTGGCGCTTCGACCGGGACAAACTCTACCTGCGCCGAGCCGGCCGCCGTCCCTGGCGTTGCTTGAGGTGTCGCTTCGCTCCAGGGAGCGAAGCAGCCGGCATCGAGCAGCACCAGCCAAGGGCGCGCGGTGCGCGTCAAAACCGCTTCCATGCGCTGCCGGTAGAACCAGCGGTTGACGGCCGGAGCGCCATCGCGCGCGGCCAGGCCCGTGGCGTGCGTATCGATTCTGCCGCCCAACCGGTATGCCACGCCGGGAAGCGCGCGCGCCCAGCGCGCGGTGGCGGGCGCCAGCACAATGGCGGCGCCGGCGGCGCGAGCAATCGCCTCTGCCGCGGCGGCGTCGGTCGCATAACGCGGCTGGGTGAACGGCTCGCCGGTGACGGCCAAAATCCGCCGCGCTCCCGCGGCAGCGGCCAGGTTGGCGGCGGGTTCCACCGCGCCGCCCACCAGTCCCACGGTCAATTCGCCGCCCAGCGCGAGTGCGGCAGTGAGAGCCTCCAGCGCCGGCTTGGCCAGCGCGCCGTCGGTTTCGGTATGAACCAAGAGCAAGATGGATTCCATGTTATTCCTCCCTGATCCAGGCGACGATTTCGCGCGCGATTTCTTCGGGTGCCATGTTCTTCTCGATGCGCGTCTCGCGCTGCTGCTTGGGCAGGCTTACGGAAACGAACGACAGTCCGGCATCGGCCGCGCTGGCCGCCTTTGCCCGCTGCAATGCCGGCATGACGGTCTTCATATTGGCCATGCCGACCTGCGGATTGTTGCGCGGCTCGGGCAGGAAACCGGTGGCCCAGCCCAACGCCGCGGGCGGCGCGGTGCACACCGAAACCTGGTGGCGGCCGCCTTCGATACGTTCCAGCACCTCGAAGCTGCCATCCTCGCGCACCGCGATCCGGTCCACGCCCTGAAACTGTTCGGTGATGCCGAGCCGTTCGGCTGTCATCTGTATGGTGGAACCGGCGCCGCGCGACGCCGATTCCCATCCGCCGAACAGCAGCAGCCGCGATTTATCGAGCCCGGGAATGGCTTCGATGGCCCCTGCCAGCGCCGCCGCGGTGGCAAAGGAATCGGTGAAGCCAGAGGCCGAGCCATCTAGTGCCACCAGCTCGAACGGCACCTTCTGCGCCACCGTCATCATCACTTGTTGCAGCTTGGCCTTGGGCCCCATGCTGACCAGCCAGACCTTGCTGCCCGGCTGCGCCAGCGCCAGGTGCGCGGCTTCATAGAGCGCGTGCGCGGCCCACGGGTCCAGCACCGCCGGCAACATCATTTCATTCTTGAGAGCGGGACCACCAGGACTGGTTACCGGCTCGAGGGTTTGTAACGGGTCGGCGACAATGCTGCCGCAGACCACGATCTGAAGGGAGGTGTTCATTAGGCTGATCTCCAGTATAATCGGGCTCGTCCGTCTCGATCTACGCGGCCAGCTTCGCCAGTTCGTCCAGGCTCAAGCGGCCGGTGTAGATGGCCATGCCGAGCGCTGCGTTCACGTTCATGTCGAGCAGCGCGCGCACTTCGTCCAACGTGGTGATGCCGCCGGCGGCGGTGAGTTCGAGCGTGGTGGCCGCGCGCAGACGGCGAAACCACGCGAGGTCGGTGCCCTGCATCATTCCTTCCCGATCCACCCAGGTGGCCAGAAAGCCGCCGCAATAGGGTTCGAGCAATCCCAGCATCCGCTCGGCGGTGAACTCCGTGGCTTCCTGCCAGCCCTTGACCACGATGCGGCCGTCTTTCGAATCAACCGCGATCAGCAGCCGTTCGCGGCCGATGGCGCGCCCGAGTTCGCTCAGAAACGCTTCGTCGATTCCTTGCGCAGTGAAGGCCGCGGTGCCCACGATCACCTTGTGCGCACCCTGTTCGAGGAGCGCCCGCGCGCGCTCCACCGTGCGCACCCCGCCGCCCACGCGCGTCACCGCGCGCGCCGCCAGCATGCGGACCGACTCCGCATTGGAACCGCGGCCCATCGCGGCGTCCAGATCGATCACCTGGATTTCCGGAAACTTGGCGAAGCGGCGCAGCATCTCTTCCGGGGAATCGGCTTCGAGCGCCTTCTCGCGGCCCTGCACCAGTTGCACCACCTTGCCGTCCATCAGATCGATGCAAGGGAAAATCATCCGCTCATCCTCATCGGAATGCCGTGCCGGTCGAGCTCTTCCTTCAACTGGTTCACGGTATAAGTTCCGTAATGGAAGATGGAGGCCGCTAGCGCCGCGTCGGCGCAGCCTTCCGTCAGCACGCGCACGAAATGCTCCGGCTTGCCGGCGCCGCCGGAAGCGATGATGGGGATTCGGGTGGCGGAGGAAACCGCACGGGTCAGCGCGCAATCGAAACCGTCCTGCACGCCATCTGTGTCCATGGAAGTGAGCAGGATTTCGCCCGCGCCCAGGGCTTCGCCCCGCGCCGCCCATTCGATGACATCGGTGCCCTCATCGTCGCGGCCGCCGCGCGTGAATACGTGCCACTGCCCGGGCGCGTGGCGGCGCGCGTCGATCGCCAGCACCACCGCCTGCGCGCCGAATTCCAGGCTCAATTCGGTGATCAGCTCCGGCCGCCGCACCGCGGCCGTGTTGACGGAGACTTTGTCGGCGCCCGCCATGAGAATGCCGCGCGCATCCGCCACCGAGCGGATGCCGCCGCCCACCGCCAGCGGGATAAACACTTTCCGCGCCGTGCGTTCGACCACGCCCGCCATGATTTCGCGCGCGTCGCTGGACGCCGTGATATCGAGAAACACCAGTTCGTCGGCGCCGTCGCGGTTATAACGATCCGCCAACTCGACCGGGTCGCCGGCATCGCGCAGATTTACGAAATTGACGCCCTTGACCACGCGGCCGCCAGTGACATCGAGACAGGGAATGATCCGTTTCGCCAGCACTCACATCTCCACAAAATTCCGCACAATCTTCAATCCGACCGGCCCGGACTTCTCCGGATGGAATTGCACGCCGAAGACGTTGCCGGCTTCGAGCGCCGCCGTGTATGGGGCGGCGTAGGTGCAGATCGCAGCCGCGCGTGCGTCCACCGGCACGTAATAGCTGTGCGCGAAGTACACAAACGGCCGGCCGGGCAAATCGCGCACCAGCTTCGACTCCGGTTTCACTTCCAATTCGTTCCAACCCATGTGCGGTACGCGTGCGTCACTCGGGAAGCGGCGCACAACGCCGGCGTACAGTCCCAACCCGCGCACCTCAGGCGCTTCTTCGCTGGCTTCAAACAGCGCCTGCAAACCGAGGCAGATCCCGAGGAACGGCACGCCGGCGCGGATGCGCTCCACCAGCGCCGCGCGCACATCCAGCTCATCCAGCGCCCGCATCATCTGGCCAAAATGACCCACGCCGGGGAGCAGAATCTTGTCCGCCCGCCGCAAGCCCTCGCAGTCCCGCACCAGCGTGTAGGCGCAGCCCAACTCCGCCAGCGTGTTTTCGACCGACCGCAAATTGCCTGCCCCGTAATCGAAGATGGTGATCATGAAAGCTCCGTCGCGGCGAGGGCAGTCGTGCCGACATTTCTTGAAGTTCGCTGAGCGAAGAAACGTCGAGACGACTCTCGACGCTGCAGGCAAGACTGCCCGCGCCACGGCCACGCCCGCTTCATAGCAACCCCTTCGTCGAAGGCAACTGCCCCTTCAACCGCGCATCTTTCGAGCACGCATACTGCATCGCCCTGGCCCAGCACTTGAAAATAGCCTCGACCTTGTGATGGCTCGACCGGCCATACATCACCTTGGCGTGCAAGTTCGCGCCCGCGTGATTCACGAAGCCGCCGAAGAAATCTTCCAGCAGTTCGGCCTGCAAATCTCCCACCAGCCGCACGCGCACCAGGTCTTTGTAAACCAGCGTCGGCCGGCCGCCCAGGTCAACTGCCACCACCGCCAGCGTTTCGTCCATCGGCAACACAAAATACCCGGCGCGATTGATGCCTCTGCGGTCGCCCAGCGCCTGCGCGAAAAGCTGGCCCAGAACGATCCCCACGTCTTCCACCGTGTGGTGCTGGTCGACATCCAGGTCGCCTTCGGCGTGAAGCTTCAGGTCGAAGCCGCCGTGCTTGGCGAACAGCTCCAGCATGTGATCGAGAAAACGAACGCCGGTCGATATCTCATAACGGCCGAGGCCTTCGATCTTCAACCGGCCCGCGATGCGCGTCTCCTTGGTGTCGCGGCGAATAGCGGCCTGTCTCATTCTGCGAACACCTCTTCGAGATAGTTGATGTCATCGACAATGGCGTACGCGCCCTGCTCCTGAAAAAGAAATACCAGGTCGATGTAGAGGGGGTTGGAGGGCGGCGCAATTCCGATGAACGGCGCGCCGGCTGCGCGCGCGCATCGCGCATCATCCACCGTGTCGCCGACGTAGTAAGCTTTCGCGCCGGGATTCGCGTCGAGTATTTGCAGCAAGCCCTCCGGATCCGGCTTGTGCCGCCGCACCTCATCCATGCCGACGATGGGCGAAAACTCGAGTTCCGGCGCGAACCGCCGCAGGGTCAGCTCGGCTTCCCACTTCTGCCGCCCGGTGAAGAGCGCGAAACGAAATTGCCGGTTGAGTTTTTCGAGCGTCCCCGGCCGTGCCACCCACTGCTCGCGCAGCATCAGGCCATCCGTTCCATTGCCATGGAAAATCGACTGGAAGTGCGCCTTCACTTGCTCAAATGGCGTGTCGACGCCCGCCGTGCCGACGATATGGTGCGAGAGTTTCCAATCGTCGTTCCAACCGCCCTGGTTCTTGAACTGCTGAATTTCGGCGGGCGCGAGCCGGCGGCCGGTGAAATGCTCCACCGTGCGCGCGATGGTCTCGCGGTAGGATTCCGTGACGTCCACCAGCACGCCGTCCATATCGAAGATCAGGATCGGTTGATTCATCGTTGCCAGATCTTCTCGAGCGCTTCCAGCAAACGCCGGGTCTGCTCGCGCGTGCCAACCGTGATGCGGACGCACCCGGGCGCTTCGTAGCTGCGGTCGCGCACCAGGATGGCCTGCGCGCCCAGCGACTTGCACACCTCCTGCGCACGCGCGCCAAAGCTCCCCAAAACGAAATTCGCCGAGCTGGGGATGTAACGGATGCCCAGCTTTTCCAGGCCGTAGCACAACAGCTCGCGCGCGGCCAGCACTTCGGCCACGTAGGTCCGGACATAGTCCGCGTCCGCCACCGCCGCCTGCGCCGCAATCACCGCCAGCGAGTTCACGCTGTAGGGCGATTGCGCCTTGTGCAGCAAGCGAACATTCGCCTCGTGCGAAAACAGGCAGCCCAGCCGCATGCCCGCCATGCCGAATACTTTCGAGAACGTGCGGCTCACGAACAGGTTCGGCACGCGCTCGATTTCGCCGAGCGCCGTCACGCCGCTGAACTCGAAGTATGCTTCATCGACCAGCACCACACACTTGCGCGCGCGGTGCAGAATGCGCTCGATCCCCAATAGCGAAACGCCGGTTCCGGTGGGGTTGTTGGGATTCGCCAGCAGGATGGCGCGCGTTTCCGGCGTGATCGCCTCGATCAGCGCATCGAGCGGAAATTCCATCCCCGGCGGCGCGTATTCCACTTCGCGAATCCGCGCGCCCGCCACTTCTGCGTAGAAGCGGTACATCGCGTAAGCCGGCTTCAGCAGCAGCACTTCCTGGTGATCGTCCACGTAGGTGTTGATGAAAACCTGGATCGCCTCATCGGTGCCGTTGGTAAAAACGAACTGCTCCGGCCGCACGCCGAAATAGCTCGCAATCGTCTGTTTGGCGTCGCCGTACTCGGGATACACTGCCAGGCTGGCCGCATCGAGCGCTTGAGCCAGCGCTTCGATCACGCGCGGCGAGCAGCCCACCGTGTTTTCGTTGAAGTCCAGCCGCAGTTTGCCCGTGCGCCCCGCCGTGGGCGGCGAATAGGGCGCCATGGCCAGCACGGCCGGCCGCGGCTGAATGGCGCCTCGCGGTAGCTTGGGCGGTTTACCGCGCATTGGTCCGCACCTCCACCGATCGAGCGTGCGCTTCCAAGCCTTCGGCGCACGCCAGGGTGACGATCGACGGCTTGAGGCGCGCCAATCCCGCCGCGCTCAATTGCTGCACCGAAATCACTTTGACGAAATCAGTCACCGCCAGGCCGCCGCGCACACGGGCCGCGCCGCTGGTGGGCAGCACGTGATTCGGTCCGGACGCATAGTCGCCCGCCGCTTCGGGGCTGTACGGTCCGACGAAGACGCTGCCAGCGTGCTCGATCCCAGCGAGCAGCCGCGCATCCGGGATGCTCAGGTGTTCCGGCGCGAAGCGGTTGGATATTTCCACCGCTTCCTCGATCGACCGCACCACTACAATCGCCGAATTGCGCGCGATCGATTGCGCCGCCACGGCCGCGGTCGGCAGCGTGGCAAGCTGCCGCTCCACTTCTTTCGCCACCGCCGTGGCCAGCCGCCGCGAAGTCGTCAGCAGCAATGCCGTTGCGTCCACATCGTGCTCCGCCTGCGCGAGCAAATCGGCGGCCAGATAGCGCGGATCGCCCTCGGCCGCGATAATCAGAATCTCCGTCGGCCCGGCCACGAAGTCGATACCCACTTCTCCGGCGAGCAACTTCTTCGCCGCCGCCACGTAGATATTGCCTGGCCCCACAATGCGGTCGGCCTTGGGCACGGTGCGCGTGCCGTACGCAAATGCCGCGATGGCTTGCGCGCCGCCCATTTCAAAGACGCGCGTCAGGCCCAGCATCGCCGCCGTTCCCCACACCTGGTCCACCGGTTTGGGCGAGGCCACGCAAATGTTCGCAACCCCCGCCACCTGCGCCGGCACGGCTGTCATCAGAATGGTCGAAGGCAAGGGATAGCGCCCGGCCGGAACATAGGCGGCGACCGTCCCGAGTGGCCGGACCACTTGCCCTACGCGCACGCCGCCCGATTGCCGCATCCATGCCCGCGGCATCTGCCGCCGCGCGAAATCGCGTATGTTGGCGGCAGCGGCCCGCACCGCGCGCCGGAATTCCGGGCTCAGCCGCCGTCGCGCCGCCGCCAGGTCCTCTTCGGAAACGCGCACCGTGCGCCGCGCGAATCCGTCGAACTTGCGGGCGTATTCCAGCAGCGCGCGGTCGCCGCGCCGGCGCACGTCTTCGAGGATCGGCCGCACCACCGCCTCGGCCGCCTCCATCCGCGCCGCACGCCGCGCGAACAGCGCGCCCGAATCTTCACTTTTGATAATGCGAATCACGGGGCTCTTGATAATCCGAGTCACAGCACGATCTTGTTGAGCGGATACTCCACGATTCCTTGCCCGCCCGCCTGCTTGAGCCGCGGAATGATATCGCGCACCGTCGATTCATCGAGGATGGTGTTCACCGCCAGCCACTCCTCGTCGCTCAGTTGTGAAATGGTGGGGCGCTTCAGCGCCGGCAGCACCGCCAGCACGGCCTTGAGGTTGTCCCGATGCACGTTCAGCATCAGCCCCACTTTGCCCAGCGCGTTGATCGCGCCCTGGAGCAGCATCGTCATGTCTTCCAGCTTGCGCCGCTTGGCCGCGTCCTCCCACGACGCGCGGTTGGCGATCAACTGGGTGTTCGATTCCATCACCGTGTCGATGATTTTGAGCTTGTTGGCGCGCAGCGACGAGCCGGTTTCCGTCACCTCCACAATGGCATCGGCCAGCACCGGCGGCTTCACCTCCGTGGCGCCCCAGCTAAATTCCACTTTCGCCGCCACGCCGTGCCCCGCCAGGTAGCGCCGCGTGGTCTCCACCAGCTCGGTCGCGATGATCTTGCCTCCCAGATCCTTCACGCTGAGGAATGGCGAGGCCTCCGGCACGGCCAGCACCCAGCGCACTTTGCCGAAGCTCTGCTTGGCGTAGATCAGGTCCGCCACCGCGACCACTTGCGCGCCGTTCTCTTCGATCCAATCGCGGCCGGTCAGGCCCGCATCGAGAATGCCGTCCTCCACGTAGCGCGCCATTTCCTGCGCCCGGATCAGCATGCACTCGATCTCCGGATCGTCGATGCCGGGAAAATACGACCGGCTGCTGGTGGTGATGACATACCCGGCGCGGCGGAACAGATCCACCGTGGCGTTTTCGAGGCTGCCTTTGGGGATGCCCAGTTTCAGTTTCACGCCTTGCCTCCGTAGACCGCTTTGGGATCGTAGGTCCGCTGGTCCACGACTTTCCAAACGCCCGAATCCAGGCGCCGGAAGAAGCAGCTTTCGTAGCCTTCATGGCAGACGCCGGGGCCCTGCGCTTCCACCTTCACCAGCACCGCATCGCGGTCGCAATCGACGGCGATTTCCTTCACCAGCAGCCGGTGGCCCGAGCTTTCGCCCTTCAGCCACAGCTTCTGCCGCGAACGGCTCCAGAAGGTCGCAAAGCCGCTTTCCACCGTCTTGCGAAAGGCCTCCTCATTCATGAAGCCCACCATCAGCACGCGGCCGCTCGAGTGGTCCTGGATGACGGCGGTAACCAGCCCGCCGGATTTTTCGAAATCGAGATTCATCGGTAAACAAAAAAAGCCCGCCGTTTTCGCGGCGGGCGTCCTTTCCATGTGTTTAGTGGAAATTATTGCAGCGCCCGTCGCGTGGAGAGATGGTGATGATGCCGCGCGAGGGTGACGCTTGCCATAAGAAAGTAGTGTAGCACAGAGGGGGATGGCTATACTCAAGGGAGGTGAATCGATAGGGTGCTCCCGCCGAAAACGCCGCCGAGGTAGGACAGTCGATCGGTTTTTGTCGACTGTCGTCCGCCGGCAGTGACAGGCCACAAGAACCGATGGCCTGTCCCACCGTAGACCTCACCCTGCAACGGCGGAGCGGAAGCTATATGAGGAAGGCTAAGAAACCGGCTGCTGCCCAAGTTCGTTCCGAATACAAACGCTCGGATTTCGGTCCGTTGGTCCGCGGGAAGTACATTCACCGGCTCCGGGCGAGTTCGAACGTGGTAGTGAAGAACCCCGTGCATCCCGGTCGCATTGTCCGGCACGATTGCCTCGAGCCTTTGGGTCTGTCTGTGACCGCCGGAGCAAAGATCCTCGGCGTCACCCGGCAGACTCTCACCAAGATCGTTAACGGCAAGTCCGGCATCAGCCCGGAGATGGCGATCCGGCTAACGAAGGCATTCGGCAGCACGGAGGAGACCTGGTTACGGATGCAACTAGCCTACGACCTTGCCGCCGCCCGCAAAGACGAGAGCAAAATCAAGGTGCGCCGCCAGTTCGTCCCGCAAGAATTGCACGTGCAATGAGGCAGGAGGCGGCGCTTGGCCGGGGACTGCCCGTGGGTCCAGATCACCCATACGGGTAGAATGGTGCAATTGGTTGCTGTCTCCCCGATTTCCTATTCCGCCACGGAGCGCATCGAGAACGTCACGTACGGGAACACCTCCGGAATGTGCGAATCGTAGTGGCCATGGCGGTTCCAGGTCCAGCCGGCGCATGGGTCCAGGGTTTCCCGGTGCCGGCCGATCTTCTCGAAGCGCGAACAATCGATGCGCCACACGTCGCCATCGGCGGGCGGCAATGATCGGCCATCCGCGATCAGTTCCAGCCCTTTCCACGGAAATGCCAGCTCCACGGTCCAGCCGCGGTCCGTGTTCGTGCGGCTGTTGACCACACCATCCACGTGCACGGCGGTCTTCAGCCCAGGGAAATCCCAATCGAGAAAGCCCCACCGCTCGCCGCGCGGATGCACATGGCCGCCCACGCCATCGAGCACCATGATGCGCGCGCACGCGGCATCGAACTCCGGCCGCCCGTAATAACGCCCGCCTGGCTGGTGAATGTCTTTCCAGATCCAGAAGGCTTCATACACCGTGTTGAGCGCGTTGATTTCGAACTCGTAATAAGCGTCGCGCCCGGCGATGAACAGCTCGATGTCATTCTCTTCCCAGATTTTGGAATCGCGCCTGGTGAGCGTGCCCCAAACGTCGGTCTCTTCGATCCAGAAACCGAAGTAAAGGGATTCGTCATCCCACAACAGGGCCACGCGCGTATCGAACCAGGCCGGCTCACCGGTCACAATGTCGACGAACGGCGCGGACTTGGGCGCGAGCCGCCAGGAAGGCTCATCCAGCTTGCCATCGATCGAGATCGGCCCAGCCGCGCGATAGCACGTGTAACGGGCAGGTTGAATTTCGGCCATGCTTTATTGTGCGGCATTCCCACTGGTAGGACAGACCATCGCCGTTCGTGGTCTGTCATTCGCGCCAGAGTGCGACAGCTTGACAGACGACAAAAACCGATCGTCTGTCCTACCGGCTTCCCAATCAGACCGTCTCACCGCGCATCAGATCGAGGTAAGTCTCGCGCTGGCGAATCACGCGGTAGCCGGCACCTTCCACCAGCACTTCCGGCGCGCGCGGCCGCGAGTTGTAATTCGACGACTGCACGAATCCGTAAGCGCCCGCCGCGCACACCGCCAGATAATCGCCCGGCATGGCGTTGGCCATCATGCGGTCGCGCGCCAGAAAATCGCCGCTCTCGCAGATCGGGCCCACTACGTCCGCCGTCACTGGCGGCAGCCCGCTCTTGCGCAACGGCACAATCTCATGGTGCGCGTGGTAGAGCGCCGGGCGGATCAGGTCATTCATCGCCGCATCCACCACGATGAATTCCTTCGCGCCGTTCTGTTTGCGGTAGAGCACGCGGGTGAGCAACATGCCCGCCGGACCCACGATGGAGCGGCCCGGCTCGACTATCACCGAAAGCCCTGCGTTGGCCAGTCTGTCGCATAGCCCCTCGACGAACTGGGCGACCGCGGGCGCCTTTTCGCCGGGCCGATAAGAGATGCCCAGCCCGCCGCCCAAGTCCAGATGACGAATCGGGCAGCTCTCCGCGCGGAGTCGCTGGGCGAGCGACACCAGCTTGTCCACCGCTTCCAGAATCGGGCTCGCGTCCAGGATCTGCGAGCCGATGTGGCAGCTCACACCCTCGGCCGACAGATTGGTATAGCCGCGTGCCCGTTCATAGACCGCGCGCGCCCGCTCGATGGCGATCCCGAACTTGTGTTGGCCGAGGCCGGTGGCGATGTAAGGATGGGTGGCGGCGTCTACATCCGGATTGACGCGAATCGAAAATCCCGCCTTCACGCCGCGCCGCGCCGCCATCGCGTCGAGCAGCACCAGTTCCGGCTCGGATTCGCAATTGAAACTGTGAATGCCGTGGCCGAGCGCGTACTCCACTTCCGCGGCGGTCTTGCCCACGCCCGAAAACACCACTCGAGAAGCGTCTCCGCCAGCGGCCAGCACGCGCGCCAGTTCGCCGCCGGAAACGATGTCGAAACCGGCCCCCGCTTTGGCCAGCAGCGCCAGCACCGCCAGCGACGAATTCGCTTTTACCGCGTAGCAAACCGTGTGCGGCAGCGCGCCGAATGCCTCGTCATAGGCGCGGTAATTGGCCAGAATCGTCTGGCTGGAATAAACGTAGGCGGGCGTACCCACGTGCGCCGCCAGATCGGCCAGAGCGACTTGTTCGCAATAAAGATCGTTGTCGGAGTAGGAGAACATCGGCAAGAATACCTTCAAATTGTCTCACGGGCGAATGTGGCGCACGCACTCATGCGTGCCGCGTCGGCACTCCTGCCGACGCCAGGTGCCGCGAGGGCGAAGATGCGTCGAGAGGAGTCTCGATGCGGCACGCACGAGTGCGTGCGCCACGCCCGGGCCGCGCCACGCTAGCGCAGTTCCTTGCTTTGCGCGGTGGCTGGCTCCGGACCGTAGTTTTCGCGAACCACCATCGACTGGTCGGAGTAAAAGCTGCGGCTGCCGCTGCTGCCATACGCCACCGGGACGGCGTTGACCGTATACCCGCCGGGGACGGGCGCGACGGTGAATTTGTAGCCCTGCTTTTCGCCATTGGCCAGATCGTTGCCGATCAGGTCGGCGGCCGAAGTGTTCGCCGCCCCACTGGCCGGCGGCCCGAGCTCGGTGAGCGATGCCGCATAGCGGCCGAACTGCGATTGGTATTGGACTTCGGCCGTGTGAATGGCCTTGATCGCCTGAATGGCCGCGGTTTCCCGCGTATACTTCTGGGCGTTTGTGAACTTAGGCACGGCGATGGTGATGAGGATCAGAATGATCGATACCACGATCAGCAATTCAATCAGGGAGAATCCCTTTTGGCGATGGGGCCTGGTATGCCCGGCCCAGGGCAGTTTCCGCATACGTGTATCCCTTTATATTATGACGCGCCGGCGCCGCGCGGCGTGCAGGCAGGTTGCACGCGAAGGTAGGGCCCTCCGAGACCGCGCGGCTTAGCGCAACTCCTTGCTTTGCATGGTGGCCGGCTCGGGACCGTCATTCTCGCGAATCACCATCGTCTGGTCGGAGAAAAAGCTGCGGCTGCCGCTGATGCCGTATGACGCCGGCAGGGCGTTGACCACATACCCGCCGTGGACGGGCGCGACCGTGAACCTGTATCGCTGCTTTTCGCTATTAGCCAAGTCGTTACCGATCAAATCGGCGGCTGCGGCGTTCGGCGTTCCGCTCGCGGGCGGCCCGAGTTCCGTGAGCGATGCCGCATAGCGGCCGAACCGCGACTGGTATTGAATCTCGGCCGTGTTGATGGTTTTGATTGCCTGAATTGCCGCGGTCTCCCGCCCGTACATCCGGGAGCGCGTGAATATGGGCACGGTGAGGGAGATGAGGACGGGGATCAGGAAGATCAATGCCATGATCGCCGACTCAATCTGGAAGCGGCCCCAGCCGCGCTGGCGCCCGGTGCGTCCGGGCGAAGGGAGTTTCCGCATGGGCGAATTCCTATGGCATGATGACGCGCCGGCGACGGGCGGCGTGCAGGCGGGTTGGGGAGTCTCAAGAAAGAACAAAACGGGCAAGCTAAAGCATGCCCTACCTACACGTATCGCAGCAGGTGCGCGGCCAGAAAGGCGCCGCCGTAAGCCAGCGCGCTCATGTAGGCGAACTGGGCCAGCGGCCACTTCCACCCGCCGGTTTCGCGGCGCACCACGGCCACGGTGGAAACGCACTGCATGGCGAATGCGAAGAAGATCAGCAGCGCCACCGCCGAGGCGGGTGTCAGGTCGTGACGCAGCGCGCTCTGAAGGTCCATGCTGGTCGAATCCGGATGGTCCATGCCATAGATCGCGCCCAGCGTGGCAATGATGGTCTCGCGCGCCGCGAAAGAAGTGATGATGCCGATGCCAATCTTCCAATCGAAGCCCAGCGGCTTGATGACCGGCTCGATGCTGCGGCCCAGCGTGCCCGCCAGGCTGTCCCGAATGGCCGGAGGATGGCCGTGCGTGTAAGGCACGTGCGCCGCCGTCCATAACAGCACCGTCACCAGCAGGATCACCGTGCCGGCGCGGCGCAGAAAGACCTTCGAGCGGTCGAGCAGCCGCAGCCCGAGCGATTGCACCGTCGGCCAGCGGTAAGCCGGCATCTCCAGCACAAACGGCGTGCGGCCGCTCTTCAGAATCGACGATTTCAAAATCCGCGCCGTCAGCACCGCGACCACGAATCCCAGCGCATAAAGGCCGATCATGGCCACCGTGCGGACACTGAGAAAACCCAGCAGTTGCCGGTTGGGCAAAAAGGCGGCGATGATCAGCGTGTAGACCGGGAAGCGCGCCGCGCACGTCATGAAGGGCGCGATCAGGATGGTGGCGGTGCGGTCGCGCTTGTTTTCGATGGTGCGCGTGGACAGAATCGCCGGCACCGCGCAGGCGTAAGCCGACAGCAGCGGGATGAACGACTTGCCTTGCAGCCCGAAGCGCGCCATGGTGCGATCGGCAATCAGCGCCGCGCGCGCCAGATAGCCGGAATCTTCCAGGATGCCGATGAACAGAAACAACAGCAGCACCTGCGGCAGGAACACGATCACCGAGCCCACGCCCCTCCATACGCCATCGACCACGAGCGAGCGGACGAGCGAGGGCGGCAGCGTAGTTGCAATCCAGTTGCCGGAAACGTCAAACAGCCACTTCACTCCATCCATCAGCGGCGTGACGTAGCTGAAGATGGATTGAAAGACGAGGACCACCACGAAGGCAAAAATCAGCGGCCCGGCCACCGGATGCAACATCACGCGATCCAGGCGGCGCGTCCACTTGGGGGCGATCGGCGCGCGATAGTCGGCCTGGCTGCCCACCGCTCCGGCCCACTCGCGGCACTTGGGAATGTCATGCAGCACCGGCAGCGACCTGGGCGTGGGCAGCGCCATAGCCCCGGCGAGAAAATCGCGCACCTGCTCGATGCCCTCGTCCTGTCGCGCGCTCACCAAAGCCACCGGCGCACCCAACTCCCTCGAGAGCGCTTTGGTGTCGAGCGTGCCGCCGCGGTTGCGCAGGTCGTCGGCCATATTGAGAATAATCAGCGTCGGCAGACCCAGCGCCAGGATCGGCGCCGCCAGCATCAGGTGGCGGCGCAGATTGGTCGAATCGAGCACCAGCAGGATGGCTTCGGGCTTGGGCGTGTCCTCACGCCGGCCGGTCAGCACGTCGTACGCCACCTGTTCGTCTTCCGAATGCGGCGAAAGGCTGTAAACACCCGGCAAATCGATCAATTCCACGGACTGGCCACCGGCAAGTTCGGCGACGCCGGTGTGCTGCTCCACCGTCACGCCAGGAAAATTGGCGACCTTTTGCCGCAAGCCGGTGAGCCGGTTGAAAAGCGTCGTCTTGCCGGAGTTGGGCGGCCCGATGACGGCGACTGCCTTAACCGCGGCGCTGGGCAATGTGGCAACTGCCGCCGGGCCGCAGCCGGCGCAGTCCGCGCATTCGCTCATGCTTTCCTCGGTACCCGTCCCTTATGATGGATCTTGAGACGCCGCGCGGTTTCGCGCCGCACCGCGATTTCCGATCCATCCACCTGAAACACCCGCGGATCGCCGCCCGGCGCGCTTTGCCCGGCCACCACACGCGCTCCGGGCAGAAAGCCGAGCTCCATCAAACGGCGTGCATCCTCGACCGGCAAGTCGATCTCGCTCAATACCGCTTCGTCGCCCCGGCGCAAGTCCATCAGGCTCGCCGGCAGAATTTCCGATCCGCCCTTGTTGCCACTCAGTTGCATCTCAATATCAGTATGCGCGCCTCTGAAATTCTTGTCAAGATGCCGTTCGCCGGGTTTCCGCTTGGGTTTCTTCACGCCCCGCCCCCAAGGTGCTAAGTATAGCAAAATAGCACTTAGGACCATGAAGCCTGAGTACTATATCCGGCCCTTTCGAATGTCCGACCTGGACGCCGTGCTGCTCATCGAGCGCGCCAGTTTCGGCGCCGACGCTTACGATCGCAACTTGTTTGCAGAGCTCTTCGTGAAATGCGGGCGCCTATTTCTGGTGGCCGCCGCGCGAACCGGCATCAGCGCCTACATGGTCACCTCGACCGCGCTCGGCAGGGCTACGCCCTCGGCCGAGCTGGTTTCCGTGGCGGTTGGCCCGGCGTGCCGCGGCCAGGGCATTGCCTCCTCGCTGATGCGAAGCACGCTGCGCCGTTTACGGCTGCGCCGCGTCCGCCAGTTCACCCTGGCGGTGCGCGCGTCGAACCGGCAAGCCCAGGCGCTCTATGCGAAATTCGGGTTTGCCAGGCTGCGCCAGATCCGCCGCTATTACGAGGACGGGGAGGACGCGCTGGTGCTGCGCAAACTGCTGTAGCGCGGCTCGGCGTTTGATCGCGTGATGGAGAAAATCAGTTGGCAGGCGGAAGCGCCTGCCCCACCCGACTGCAAATCCTTCGACAGCAAAGTGGAACAGACGCCCGGGTTTCGGGTCCGAAGCGGACTTTCGTCTGTCAACCCATCCGCCCGCCCGGTCCCTACCGCGGCGTGCCGCCGGGCGAGCCACAACGGGCGAAAATATCGAGCTCGAATGTGGCATCGGGCGTGCGATTGTCGCGCAATGCCTGCGCCAGTTCGCCGGCGGCGGCGCAATACCGGGCCGGGTCGGGCGCGCGTCCTTCGGCCAGTGCTTGTCCGGCCCGTGCTACGGCCTCTCCCTGCGCGTCGCCCAGCCCGCGATAGGCAGCCGCCATGGCCTCGTATAGCGGCGGAAAACGAGGCGTGAGAATGCGCGCGTAGCGGAGCGCATCCAGCGCTTCGGCAAAGCGGCCCAGGCTCAGGTAGTCGTCGGCCAAGTAAAGATAGAGCAACACGAATGCCTGGCGCGGCGCGGGCGGCCTGTCGTGCCCCAGTTGCGCATTATCGAAAGCTTGTTCGGCGGCGAGCGAAATCTTGCGCGCCTCCAGCAGCACGGCAAGCGATTTTTCGCGCCAGGCCCGGCGTTCGGCCTCCGGGGCGAGCCCCGCTCGCTCCGCGTAGTAAATGCCCAGGCGGGCCGGAATCAGCTCCGAGGATTGGCCAGGATCCAGGGGGCGCACCAGTTCCCACGCGGTCTCCTGTTCGGCGATCGCGCGGTCGAGGTTCGCGCGCGGGTCCCGGTCGAACCACGCCTTCGCCAGCATGTCGTGCAAGCGCGCGCTCCGCGGCGCGGTTTCGACGTCGGCCAGTCCCAGCGTGAGGTTGTCGCGCCAGTCCGCGTTGCGCGCCCAGGTGCGTCCGGTATAGAGCAACGCCAGCGCCCCCAGCGTAGCCCACGCCACGCGCGGACTCAGGTAGCGCCACGCCAGGCCCGCCACTGCCATGGCGAATGCCACCGAGGGAAGGTAGAGGAAGCGCTCCGCCATCGCGCTCGCAATCGGGATAACCAGGTTCGACGTGGGCAGTAGCGCCAGTCCAAAAAAACCAACCAGCCAGAACACCAGCGGGTGGCGCCAGCGCATGGCCAGGGCCAGCACGAGCAGCGCCAGGAGCACCAACAGCGAAATCCACGCGCCCGCATCCGTCCATGCCGCCGGGCGGAGCGCGTCAAAGGAGCGGTCCGACACCAGGCGCACCGGCCACGCCAGCAGCCACAGGTCCATGCCTTCGACTTTTTGGACGCTGAACATACGCTCCCAGCGCGGGAGATAGCGCAACACATTATCCATGTAGAACACGGGCGGCGACGGCAGCGGCGCAAACACCGCGGCGCGCGCCACCAATAGCATCACGAGCGATCCGAGGGCCGCCGCATATGCCGCCAGCCGCTGGCGCGCGCGGATGCCGCCCGGCACGCCGAACGCCAGGTCGGACAGCAGCATCAACGCGGCCAGCATCACGGCGTTTTCTTTCGAGAACGCACCCGCGGCTGCCACCGCGAATAACGCCAGCCAGCGCCGCGCGCCGGATTGAGCGGTGGCTCGGCCGTAAATCAAAAGGCCCGCCAGCACCGCCATGGCCGCCAGCAGATCGGCGCGACCCACCACGTTATCCACCGCTTCGGTGGCGATGGGGTGAACCGCAAACAGCGCCGCCGCGAACCACGCCGCGCGCGAGCTAAGCAGGCGGGTGGCCAGTTTCCACACCAGCCAGACGTTGAGCGCGTGCAGCAGCAGATTCACCAGGTGATACCAAAAGGCGCCCCCAGCCGCGCCGGCCAGAGCGTGGTTGAACAGCAAGGAAGCCGTGGTGATCGGGCGGTAGATCAAGTCGGCTGTGATGGGCCACCAGTAGCTCTTGGAAAGAATCAGCCACAGATTCTGCGCCGTCAGGCTTTGCAGGCGGGGGTTTTGGGTCAGCAGGAACTGGGAATCTTCGGCCAAATCGAGGCCCAGCGAGTTGGCGTAAGCCAGCAGAGTGAGCGCGAACAGGCCAGCCGGAGCGAGCCACCGGGGATACCGCCCGCCGGTTTCTTCACCCGCGCCGCGGCCGCGCGGGCCCGCTGGCTCATTTCGCGAGGGCCGAACCATGCACACAATCTAACACCTGTTCATCGGGCGGCTTCTTCTTTTTCGGCGGTCCTGAGTGGGCTAGTCTTCCCATCCAGGCTGCCGCCGTAATTCAAGAAATATCCGGCGGCGGCGATAAGGTTTTTGTGAATGCGTTTCTCAGGAATGCCGAAGAGTTGTTTGCGACCGCCCGGCAGGACGCCGGCGAAGATTGCCAGTTCTCGGTGCTGGTAGGGCCGGATGGCGGCATCCACATGGTGTTCGGCTCGGACTGGGGTCTGGAACCGCTGCGCCAGCAGCATGGCGCGCGGGCGGCTTACCGGGTAACGCGTTCGGCGGGGTCTGTGGCTCTCGAAGGGCGCTCCGTAGGCGCATCCTGCCGGCTGGAGGCGGTGCGCCCGGCGCGCGCCCTCCTCGGCCTGCTGGCCGATAGCCGCTGTTACCAGACGGTCGCCTGAGCGCGGCTCGCGTTTCTTCAATTTGGGCCGATGAGGAACATGACAACTGGATAACACCGGCAAGTCCGCTCGCCGGGATGAATCCGGCTGAGGAGCCGTTATGGAGATCAGCGCCGTCAACCGCACAGACGCGGCCCAACCCGTGACCGCAGTGAGCGTCCCATCCGAAATCGCCAGCCAGAACCGCGAGGTGGTCCAGGCCGTCAAGGCCGTGAACGGATCGGAGATGTTCGGCCAGGACGAAGAGTTGGCCTTTCAAATGGATTCGTCGACCAAGCACCTGGTGGTCCAGATCATCAACCGCAACACCAAAGAGGTAATCTCGCAGGTGCCGCCGGAATACGTGTTGCGCATGGCCCAAAACCTGAAGTCCCCTTAAGAAACGGCTCAACCCCCTAGTTTTGGGCCGATAAGTGGTTGGGAGAACGAACCAATGTGGAATCACGCGCAAGACGCTTACCTGGAGAGCAGGGTGCTCTCGGCGGATCCGGTGGAACTGATCCGCTTGCTCTATCAGACCGGAGTAAGCGCGGTGCAGGATGCGCGGCGGTGCCTGGCCGATGGAAAAATCATGGAGCGGTCCCAGGCGATTACCAAGGCCGGCCGGGTATTGATCCAGTTAATCACTGCGCTCGATCACGAGCGCGGCGGCGAAATCAGCCGGCGTCTGGCGGCGCTGTACGACTATATGCTGCGCCGGCTCACCGAGGCCAACTCCCGGCAGCGCGACGAACCGCTGGCCGAGGTGCTGAGCCTGCTTGCCACATTGGCCGAAGGCTGGGAAGGGGTCCGTCCCGCGCCTAAGCCGGAGCCGGCCGCCGCTAATCCGTGGAATCCCGAGGTGACGCCGGAACCCGCCGCCGCCAGCGCGGAGCACGCCTGGAGCTTCTGACGGCTCAGCACTGTTTGCACCCACACGCGAAGCGAGCCACGGCGGTTGTCCGGTTCATAATGCACCCTCGTCCGCCGCCCGGGCTCACCTGTCGACGGTCACGTCGATTGTGTTCGAGCAGACGGTGGTGTTGAGATACTCGAGCGGCCCGCCGAGGCTGACGCGGTAAACGCCGGGGGCGGACATATCGAAATCCTCACCGACCTTCCACATCGAAGAGATTTCCTCGTTAGGCAGGAGGGGCACCAGCGCCGGTGGAATGAAAGCAAGGGTGAGGGACGCCATGCCAGGCCCGTATAGCCACTCTCGCTCCTTTGCAATCGCGGCGTGGCTCCCAGCCGGATCTAACACCGTCACAGGAAAGGTCGGACCCGCCAACTCCAACTGTAGGAGCGCGAGCGGTTCCTGGGTGAGGTTCCGCAGCCTTGTGCGAATCAGGGGCCCGGTGCCGGGAGCCCGCGGCACCGGCTCGATACTCAGCGACAATGTCGGCGGCTCCGAAGGTGTGCATGGCTGAAAGGGAGCAGCGAGCGTCTGACCGCCTCGATGCGCCAGGGTAAGAGCGTACACTGGCTTCCCGAGCGACGCCAATGCCAAGCGCATGCCAAGGTGGGCGCAGTGGTTCTCTTCCCCTGCCATAGCTGCTAGGATCACGGGAATGGCCGAGATTCCTTCTGACGTCGCCAGCCTCGCGGCCGCTACGGACCTTAGGTCCACCGAAGGGTCGCCGAGAGCGGCGGTCAGGCTCGCCCTAGTCGAGGCGTAACCAGCGTCTCGGAGAATGTGGTCCAGAGTCGCCGGAGCCTCAGCGGATGGGGCGCGCTGCGCCCAGCAGCCACCCGCCGAATTTTGCGCGTTGGCGCACGTCAAAGCCACCGACAACGAGGCCACGGCCAGCAGCGCGATCGTAATCCAAAGTCGGTTCATACCGGGGCTGGCTTCAGTGTAGCTCGCCCTCCGCCGCCCGGATTCACTTGTCGACGGTCACGTCGATTGTGTTCGAGCAGACGGTGGTGTTTAGATACTCGAGCGGCCCGCCGAAGCTGACGCGGTACATTCCGGGGGCGGACATATCGAAATCGCTCCCCACCCTCCAGTCCCAGGCGAACTCCTCACCGGGCGCCAAGGCCCTGCCCATTGGGCCGTGGCCGCCCCCGATCATGCCGGCTGGAAGCTCGGAGGCGGGGTGGTACAGCCATTCCTGCGCCTTCGGGATTCGGGCCTTGCCACCACCCGGCTCCAGGAGGGTCACGGAGAAGAGTTGTCCGGGCGACGCGGTCCAGACGAACGGGATCACCCGGCCCGAGACGTTTCGCGCCGAGATGTGGACCACCGGTCCGTTGGTCACATAAGAGGGACGAGGCCCCTGCTCGATGCTGAGCGTCAGAACCGGCGTCCCCGAGGGCGTGCACGACTGGAAAGGCGTGACGTACCACTGATCGCCAGCGTGTTGTTTGCCGGGCCCCTTGGACAGCCGCCACCCCAGAGACCCGATCGCAAATCCCATCGCCCCTCGCGCGGTTGCGGTCACGCGTTTCAGCCGGCATGCCGCGAAAGGTCCACGAGTGGCCATCGGCAGAGGGGGTCTTCGCTCCGCAGCCGTCCAGCCTCTGCGCTCCAGCCCAAGCCGCTGCCGTCATTAGAATCACGCTAATCATGAAAAGTCGGTTCATGCGTGGGCTGGCTTTCAGTGTAGCTCGCCCTCCGCCGTGCGGATTCACTTGTCGGTGGCCCGTGATAGCCGGAAGCAGAGCATCGATCGGCAGCCGCGCGCTCTCCCTGTTGGCACGAAGCCGCAGCGCCGGGGCACAATGAGAGGAGTGAGCAACCAACGGTTTCTGATCATCGGCGGCGGTATTGTGGGGCTGGCCACGGCTTACCGCCTGGGCGAACGGTTTCCCGGCGCATCCATCACGGTGCTTGAAAAGGAAAGCCAGGTGGGACAGCACCAGACCGGCCACAACAGCGGTGTGCTGCACTGCGGGTTGTATTACAAACCCGGCTCGGTGAAGGCGCGGCTGGCAGTTACGGGGATCCGCCAAATGGTGGAGTTCTGCCGCGAAAACGGCGTGGCGCATGAAATCTGCGGCAAGCTGGTGGTGGCCGCCGACGAGAGCGAAGTGCCGCGGCTGCGCGACCTGGAACAACGCGGCGCGGCCAACGGTCTGGAAGGCCTGCGCTGGCTCGGCCGCGAAGCGATGATCGAGATCGAGCCGCACGTCGGCGGTGTGGCCGCTCTGCGCGTGCCGCAAGAGGGCATCGTCGATTATCCGGCGGTGTGCGCGGCGATGGTGAAGCGCCTCGAGGAACGCGGCGCGCGCGTCGCCGTGGGAGCCCGCGTGCTGCGCTTGCGGCGCGGCTCGGGCGAATGGATCGCCGAGACTCCCGCCGGCGAATTCACCGGCAGCTTCATTGTCAATTGCGCCGGCCTGCACTCGGACCGCGTCTCCCAACTGGCCGGCGAGCGGCGCAGCGTGCGCATCCTGCCCTTCCGCGGCGAGTATTACAAAATCCGACCCGAACGGCAGCACCTGGTGCGCAATCTCATCTACCCCGTGCCCGATCCGGCCTTCCCGTTTCTCGGCGTCCATTTCACGCGCCTGATTCATGGCGGCGTCGAGGCCGGTCCCAACGCCGTGCTGGCGCTCGCGCGCGAAGGTTATCGCAAAACCGACTTCCGGCCCGCCGACCTGTTCGACGTGCTCAGCTATGGCGGCTTCTGGCGTTTTCTGCGGCGCTACCCTTCGATGGCCTGGTACGAGCTGCGCCGCTCCTTCAGCCGCGAGCTGTTCTGCCGCGCGTTGCAGCGCCTGGTCCCGGAGATTCGACCCGCCGATCTCACAACCGGCGGCTCCGGCGTGCGCGCCCAAGCTATCACACCGGAAGGTGAGCTGGTACAGGATTTCCAGTTGATCGCGCGCCCCGACGCGCTGCACGTGCTGAACGCTCCCAGCCCCGCCGCCACCGCATCGCTCGCCATCGGCGCCGAGATCGCCGCCAACGTAGCCGCCGCGCTGTGAAGGTAGGGCACGCTTCAGCTTGCCAACGTTAGGTGGGGCAGGTTTCAACCTGCCAACGCCCGCTTGCGGGCGCGTTCTTCGGCTTCGTGTTTTTTCGCTTCGCTCACGCATGCCGCGGACCTTGCTAGACTAACGGGCGTAGCGGCGGGATGGCGTAATTGGCAGCCGCACCGGACTTAAAATCCGGTAGTCCGCAAGGACTGTGTGGGTTCGACCCCCACTCCCGCCACCACTGTAGCTACGCAGCCTGCGGCTGACCATCGGATCAGGAGGCAAGAGCAGCCAGTTCAGCCGCCGCGACACCTCGAAGCGCAGCGAGGTCGTGCCGCACCGTGTGCCAGATCAGGGACTCGTCGACTGCTTCATACTCATGCCTGTAGACGTTGCCGGCGGCGGCGATCGCCACCCAGTCTATCTCGGCGCGCCGGCTGGTGATCTCCGCGGGAAGGCGGCGTGACGCCTCCGAGATAATCTCCAGCGCCCGGACCACGGCATAAACTGTCTTCCGGTCCCGAGTGAAAGCCGCCAGGTCGAGTTCGGCTGTGAACGCCTCGATTGCGTCGACGTTGTCGACGATGTCGCGCAGGCGTTGGGCCGGGCTCTTAGAAGGCATGGATTGCGTCGCGGAGGATGTTATCGCGCAGCAGTGGCTTGAGGGTCCGGCGGCTTACCACGTCCCCGGCGCCGTCGAGGAGTTCGTTGATGTAGAGCTTCAGCCTGGCGTACGCGAAAATCCCCATGGGCCGATCTTGATCGAGGTCAACCAGCACATCGATGTCGCTCGCCGCCGTGGCTTCACCCCGTGCGACGGAGCCGAATACCGCGGCGTGAGACACGCCCAGATTCCGCAGCTCGCTCTCGTGAGCGCGTAGCGTTCGAAGAACGTCGTCAAGTGCGCCAGTCATCTTTCACCACGAGTCTACCAAACGGGCACCGGCAAGCGGCAGTCTCGGCCACGTGACACTGGTAATGGGGCCTACCGGCTCGCTTTCACCGCTTTGCCCCGCAACTCGCGCAGGGCGTCTTTGGCGATCCAGCGGGCCGAGCGGGAATCCAGGCGCTCGATCTTTTCGGCTGCGGCGATGGCTTTCTTGAGCAGCCGCGCGTTGCGTTTGCCGGTCTGCCGCAGCGCCCAGTTGACGGCTTTCTTCACCATGTTGCGGTCGTCGGTGGCAGCGCCGGCGATCAGCTTCAGGAAGGCTTCGAACTGGGCGTCTTCCATTTCGCTGCGCTGCGCCGCCAGACCCGCCATCAACGCGAAACCGGCGCGGCGTACGAACTCTCGCTTTGCGCCCGACCATTGCATGGCCTTGGCGCAGGCAAATGGCGTGCAGCGGAACAGGTTCTGGCAAGCCTGGTCGCACACGTCCCAGGAATCGAAGTCGCGGGCCCAGCGGTCCATTTGGGCGGAAGTCATGCGCGCCGGATCTTCGACCATGGTGGCCAGGATGCGCGCCTCGTGAATCCCGGAGGCCCACAATTCGCCGGCCAGCCGGTGATCCATTCCGGCCCGCTTGGCCATTGCGCGCAGCACCGGAATCGGCACCCCCAGCGCGTGTTCGGTCGCGATGCCGTAGCGCGCCATGCCGGCGACGTTGGCGGGATTGGAGCGCGCCTTCAATTCCGCAAGCAACTCTGCCACGCGCTCCTTCACGGTCGCGGCTTTGAAGGCGTTTTGTCCGGCCGGGAACATAAGGTTTTGTGCACGGACACGGGCAATAGTTTCCCGGAATCCGTTCTGAGGCTCCTAGTGATTATATGGGCAATCGCCGTGCGCGCGGGAATGCGGGAATCGCGGCAGAGGCCCAGCCACCAGGGGCTGAAGCCCAAACCTTTCTCTCGATCCTTCGGCACGGCTGAAGCCGTTGCCCTGGATACAAAGCCTCCTGAAAGAGGGAAGCGTGCGTACCCCTACGTTCAGATTCGTTCGAATTTACTAGGAATGGAGAGTTTAGCCATTACTGTGTCGCGCACCCTTGAACCGGTCATTTCCCGACAGGCGCTTACCCCGGCTATATGATGGAGGGGTGTCCGGAACCCGCCGTCTGCCGATGGCGCTGATGGTCTTCGGGGCCGCGATCTCGGCGCAATCCTACACGGCGCCCGCCGGCGACCGCCCCGCTTTGCGCCGCAGCGGGCCGTCGATTCTGCCCGGCGGAAGAATCATCGCGCCGCTGGGCGAAGAGTACGCGACCGGGCCGGGCGCGTTCGGCATCGCCGTGAGCGCGTCGGGCAGAACCGTGGTCACCGCCGATGGCGGCCCGTTTCGCTACTCCTTCACAGTGCTGGAACGCGCATCGCGGGAAGCCCGCTGGCAAGTGCAGCAGGCGGTGGCGCCGCCGCTTGACGCTGCCGGACAGTCGAGCCCGGCCGGCTGGCACGGCGTTTCCCTGGGAGTTGCGCTGGCCGGCGACCGCACTATCTACCTGGCGGAGGGCGAGAGCGGCCGGGTGAGTCTGTTCGACTCAACGGCCGAGCGGCGGCGGGTCTTCGATCTCAACCAGGCAGGCTTCACCGACAGCTTCACCGGCGACTTGGCGCTGGATGCGGCGCGCGGAATCCTCTACGTCGCCGATCAGGCGAACTTTCGCATCGCCGCCATCGACCTGCGGTCGCACCAGGTGGTCGGTTCGGTGCGCGTGGGGTGGCTGCCCTTCGCGATCGCGCTGGCGCCAGGCAAACTGTACGTCGCCAACTGCGGAATGTTCGAATACCGCGCGCTCGCGGGAACGCCCGAAGCCGGCCTCTCGTTTCCGGCATTCGGCTTCCCCAGCGCGGAGGCCGTCCGCGGCGCCGCGCAAGGCGGCATCGCGGTGCCTGGGTTAGGCGAGACCAACGCGCGCGAGGCCGATTCGGTTGCCGTGGTGGATGTGACGAATCGAGCGGCGATGAAGGTGGAGACGTTCGTCCGCACCGGCCTCGATTTCGGCGGGACGGTGCGTGGCGGCAGCGGTCCGGCGGGCATCCTCGCCGCGGCCGGCCATGTGTTCGTTGCCAACGCGAACGACGACTCGGTGAGCGTGCTGGACCCCGCCACCAACCGCGTCGAGGCGGAGATCCCCATCCGCATCCCCGGCCTCGACGGGCTGCGCGGCGTGATCCCCATCGGCCTGGCCTATCACGAAGCGTCAGGCTGGCTGCTGGTGGCGGAGGCAGGCATCAACGCGGTGGGCGTGATCGACGTGCGCCAGCGGCGCGTCATCGGGCACTTGCCGGCGGCCTGGTTCCCCACGCGGGTGGCGCTCGATGGCGATACCGTGTTCGTCACCAACGCCCGCGGCCACGGTGTGGGGCCGAACGCGCCGGGAGTTTTCGCGGGCGGCCTGCTGCCGGGACACTTGTACCAGGGGACCGTTTCGGTATTCCCTCTGCCGGCTCGCGAGCAACTGCAAGCGCATACCGATGCGGTGCTGGAGATGAATGGCTTCAGGCCGCGGATGGAAGCCGCGCCGGCGCTGCCACCCATCCGCCACGTGGTGGTGATCGTGAAAGAGAGCCTGAGCTACGACGAAGTGCTGGGCGATATTGCGGCCGCCCGCAATGGGCCGGTGATGGGCGATCGC
>Ga0116130_1000252_pt1 | contig 34802 bp, 29 predicted proteins | sample June2015DPH_17_5_FD_89733 | JGI IMG/M metagenome (GOLD analysis project Ga0116130, IMG submission 89733) | Peatland microbial communities from SPRUCE experiment site at the Marcell Experimental Forest, Minnesota, USA - June2015DPH_17_40 | ecosystem: Environmental > Terrestrial > Soil > Wetlands...
ATTCCTTCATCCATTGCACATAAGCCTAATGCATAAATAATTGCTACCTTCGGCTTTTCTCCCCAATAATTATCTTTAGGTAAATTAAATTTTTCAAGTGAGCCTGCATTAATAAAACTCTTATAACTTCCTTCCAGCTTTTTTACCGTTTCAATTACATCATCCCACCGCCCCAGTGTATCTGCAAGCCCCGCCTCTATCGCTTCATCGGGAAGGAAAAGAGTGTGATTATTAACTAGATCATCAAATTTATCGGGTTGAATATGCCTTCCTTCGCAAATATCATTTTTAGCTGTCTGATAAAAATCGTTAATCAAATCCTGTAATTGAGCGCTGTCTGCTTCGCTCATTTTATCCCTGGAGTAAGTTTCATTAAAGGATTTGTATCTAAAATATCTCCATTCCGTAAATCCTATACCAAGTTTTTCCAGTGCATTTTTGTAATATTGTCTTCCGGCTAAGAATCCTTCCAGTATTATCATGCCCTGTGGATCCAGGATTATTTTATCGGCAACAGAAGCGAAGTCATACTCTTGTATTTCCGGTTTATCGATATATATAACAACATGCTTCCCAGCCGCTTTGAATTGTTTTAGCTCTTCCCGCAATTCCCAAAGTTTCTCTTTATTTATTGACATTCCGGAAGTATTGATTGCAATTCCGGCAATTGTTTTATCTTCTTTAGCTGCTTTGATTTCCTGAATAGTATTCAACAGCGTACTTGAATTATCAAAAAACTTATACCGCTGATATTCTAATTCTCCGTTCAGGTTTATTTTAACATAATCTTCATTGGAATTTAAATTATGAAAAGGATTCCTATCATATGTGCCTATTCTTATGCCATAAGTATTAAAACTGTTTTTGCCGGCATCATCAAAATGAGTATCGGAAGAAATGCCGAAGTTTCCAAAGCTTAACTCGACTCCGGCGGAAAATAATTTAGTATCAAAATATCTGCCTGTTATTCTTATACCGGGGAAGGCTTCAACTGCCGCGCCTGCACTCCATTTAATTTCACCTGGATATCTATCCTTTTTAATAGAATAATCTCCGAATACCGAAATAAATTCATCTCCCAAAGGACGAACTGCAAAATCTATAACCCCCTCGCTCCTTCCTGAAGTTGGCAGATTACTAATTAGGCCCAGTGAAAGATATTCATTTGGCCTGATTAGCGTACCAATAGTATATAAGTTTGAAGCATTAAACGCCCCCTCATCTCCTGTATTCCATGAGTAGCTTAAACCATAACTGAATGCATCATTGCCAAGTGATCCGGATATTTTATAATTATTCAAAGAAGCGCCGAAAAGCCTCGAATTAACAATTGCAAATCCGAGATGGGGGATTGAAGAAAATAAACCCCAATTGTCAAAATTATTTAATGTGCCGGTTTTATTCGACCAGGTAAAAAATACATCGGGTCCGCTCTGAGTAGAAAGCATTGCAGGGTTATCATAACCGTATAAACCGTATTTCATAGCCCCGGGTGAAGTTAGCCCATATTGGTTTATAGCATAATAATCCATCAAGCTTGATTGAGCATGAAGCAAAACAGAAAATAATATGAATGAAATTATTGTGAGTTGAGACAGTTTCATAAAAAATCTCATTTTTTTAACTAAATGTAGGAAATTAACCAGTCATCTGTCAGGCAGGTTAATCAGATTCCTATAGTATTTTTAATTATTTTAGTATAAAGAATTTATACAATTATAACCTTTATTATGATCGAAATAAATAATCTCTATAAAAGTTTCGGAGATAACAAAGTTTTAAGCGGTGTTAATCTTCAAATAAATAAGGGAGAGACAATAGCAATTATAGGCAAAAGTGGCTGCGGTAAGAGCGTCCTTATTAAGCATATTGTCGGATTGCTGTATCCTGATTCCGGCTATGTTAAAGTTGAAGGACAAAGAATAGATGAATTAGAGATGAAAGAATTGTATGAACTAAGAAAAAATTTTGGATTCCTTTTCCAGGGCGCTGCTCTCTTTGATTCAATGACAGTTGGAGAAAATGTTGCTCTGCCGCTTGTTGAATCACAATATGAATTTTCGAAATCGGAAATAGCGGATACAATTGCGGAAAAACTTAAACTTGTTGGTCTGCCCGATGCACAAAATTTAAAACCGTCAGAGCTTTCCGGCGGTATGAAAAAACGCGTTGGCCTTGCAAGAGCGCTTGTTACTAATCCTACATATATACTTTATGATGAGCCGACTACGGGTCTGGATCCTATAATGTCGGATTCAATTGACAACCTGATAAAAGAATTAAGTGAAAAAATAAAAGTTACTTCTGTTGTGGTTACACATGATATGTACAGCGTAAAAAATATAGCAGATAAAGTTGTTATGCTGCACGAAGGCATTATCCACTTTATTGGCTCCCCGAAAGAACTGTTAGAATCAAATGACTCGGTGATTATTGATTTTATTAAAAGGACAGATATATCGCATTGGTTCAATAATAAGGCAACCGAAGAAGGCTTGGAAAAAGGTATATATTAAGTATTTATCGGAATCTTATATTTTATATCTATAATTGTATATTCCACAACTTCTTCTTCAATACTTGAAAGTACCTATCTCAAATAATTATCATGCAGAAGCGCTTTACTATCGCTAAAATATATTTTTATTATTAGTATTCCGTATATGATTAGCGAATAGTTAATTTATAAATTAAATTTATATTATAATTATTTTTTTGTTTTTTAAAAAGTTTAAAGATGGGAAATCAAATTTCAATTGTACAGGCAATCCAATTAATGCTTGCCCCGGGCATTATGATCTCGGCTTGCGGATTGCTAATCCTCGGAATGAATAATAAATATTCACTTGTGGTTAATCGTATAAGGTTATTGAATGAAGAAAAAAGAAGATTGATTCTGAAAGCTGGTGAAAGAGAATTTACCTATGAAGAAAATATAAGGCTTCACAGCCTTGCACGGCAGCTTTCTGCTTTAGGTTTCAGAGTTAGACTGGTTCGTAATTCAGTAGTAGCAAATACCATTGCCGTAGGATTTTTTGTTCTCACATCTCTTTTTATCGGACTAGAATACCTCTTAGCTAATCAAAATTTAAATTATGTTGTTACATTTCTTTTCCTTGCGGGGATGCTGAATGTTTTAGCCGGTGTTGTATATTCTGCGTATGAATCCATAAAAGGATATGAAATAATTCTTTTTGAAGTGAAAACAGACGAATAATTATCATGAATAATTGATAGATATTTTTATAAGGTATCAAAATAAGCCGAAATCAAACTCTTGATCGGCTATTTTCAAATGAATGAGAAGCATAAATTTGACCCGAAGGAATTATTAGAACCTGCCAGTATGCTTAGGTTATATGCCGGGGGCGCCTTTCCAATGGCAGATGAATCAACCGGCGAGATAAACTGGTATATGCCTACCATACGTACTATAATTCCTTTTGACGGCTATAATGTTCCCCGTTCTTTAAAGAAGGAAATTCCTAAATTAAATTTTGAAGTTAAATTCGATTCGGATTTTTTATCGGTTGTAAGGGGTTGTGCCGAAAGAGACAAGACATGGATTTCCGGGGAGTTGATTGAAGCTTATTTACGTTTGGAAAGAATTGGTCATGTACATACTGTGGAAGTATTGCAGAATGATAATTTAGTTGGCGGCCTTTATGGAATAACTTATAAGGGATCTTTTTTCGGCGAGTCTATGTTTTCCCGCGTCACGCAGGCTTCCAAGTTTGCTTTGATGAACTTAATTGAACATCTTAATGAAAAAGAATTTGTCCTTTTAGATGTACAATATATAACAGAACACTTGAAGATGTTCGGAGCGAAAGAAATTACTTTTGATGAATATAGCCGACTTCTTATTGAAGCTAATGCAAAGGATTGTGAGTTTTGAATGCCTATATAGTACTTATCTAATTTATTTTCGGTTAAACTTAATAGATTAATATCAATTCCTTTTGCGGCTTGGATATAAATTCGCATCCTGTTTTTGTTACGACAACTTCCTCCTCAATTGTAGCAGTTCCATAACCTTTCACGTAAAGTCTTGGTTCAATAGTATAGACTTGCGTTTCTTCGATCTTTAAAAAAGGCAGCTTACCATATTTTTCCCATTGAGGAAATAAACCGCCGCCGCCGTCATGTGCTGCCTTGCCAACCTGGTGTCCGAGTCCGTGCGGAAATTCTTCATATCCCCGTGAAATAATATAATCTCTGGCAATTCTATCCATCTCCAAACCGGTTACTCCGGGCTTTAATTTATCTGCAACCTTCTGGATTGAATCTTTTATTACATCAAAACCTCTTTGTACTTCGGCAGGGGCTTTTGTTTCACCGTCTTTTAATACATACCATGTTCTTTGAAGATCGGAACAATAACCTTTATACCTTATGCCAAAATCAGCATTAACAAGATGTCCTCTTTCGACTTTCCTTTTTGAAGGAGCTGCATGTGCGCTTTTTGCTTCAGGGCCACTAAAAATTGCCGGACAGTAATCTTCTTCCCATGAAAGTCCATAGCCAAGTTTTTTTGTTAATTCTTTTACAGATGCAGCTATTTCAAGCTCACTTTTACCCGGCATAATAAAGTTTTTCATTTCGTCGAAAATCTTTAAGGTTTCATCTACTGCATATTTCATAATTTCTAATTCGGCTTTGGATTTTCTTCCGCGTAGCGCTGAAATTACTTCTTCCGAGGAGACAAGTATTTCCGAAAATTTAGTTCCCCTTAAATGGTCTGAAAGAATTAAATACATACCATATGTTAATCCATCGGCAAGGTTAGAATTTTTTGAAAAATTGATTGCTATCTTTTTTGGGTTTTTATTTTTTAAATATTCTACTAAAGGATCTCTGATTGATTTTACATAACCCATCACATTTTTGTAAGGAGTAAATCTCCGGAAGTTTTCTACATCATATTCACCTACAATTGCGGTTGAATCACCATCTTTGCCAATCATTAATGCAGACTGCCATGTGCATTCCATTCCGGAAATCATTTCCATTGCCGGGTCTTTAATGCTGCCCGTTTCCCGAACAAACGTTAACCATAAGTCGATATCCTTTTCATTCAGAACCTGGCTTGCCTGTTCAATTTTCTGTTTAATAATTTGTTCCGACATGATTTCCTCTCTAAAAAAATCAAAAAAAGATGAATTTTCTTTAGAAATCTACTAAATATGTTAAAAATAAACTATCTCCATTGTAATTTCTCAAAACTTTAATTTTTTTAAGAGACAGGCTTCCAGAGCTTTGAAACTTATGAAATGTCTTAAATCAAGTTTGAAAAATTCAGATTATTTGTATCTTTATTTTATAAAACTAAAATAAACAGGTTAAGCTTTTTAGTTATTTAAATGCTAACTTTATTTAAATAAAAAATCTGCTTCTGGTTGTGAAAAGAAATAATATTAAATTTTCAACAGGAAAGATGGAGTCCCCAAAAGGGAAGCGTAGTTGCGTCAAGAATTAATTTGACCGGCTTATGAAAAATTATAAAAGAACTAAAATTGTAATTCTGTTGTTTCAATTTAACTCTCTTGTAAAACGGGTTAAATTTTTTGCCTGCCGGTGCCTGATTTTATGCGCCTCCTTTTTAGATTTCATTTTAACAATATCAGCGTTAGAAAATTTTTATAAGTTTCCTTTTATCTTCCAAAGTTGTAATTCAATTTTTTACAAACAAATAAATTGAGAGTTTATTATGTCTGAATATGTTGCAAAATTATTAGTCGAAGTAAAATCTAAAAATCAAAATGAACCGGAATTTCATCAGGCTGTACAGGAAATTATGGAATCTTTGGAAGTTGTGTTAGAACGTCACCCGGAATACCGTTCAGCAAAAATTCTTGAAAGAATGGTTGAGCCGGAAAGAATAATTATTTTTCGCGTCCCCTGGATGGATGATCAGGGAGAAATTCATATCAACCGCGGTTACAGGATTGAAATGAACAGCGCTATAGGTCCATATAAAGGCGGGTTGAGATTTCACCCCTCGGTTACGCTTGGCATTTTAAAGTTTTTAGCGTTCGAACAGGTTTTTAAAAACAGTTTAACAACACTCCCTATGGGCGGTGGAAAAGGCGGTTCCGATTTTGATCCTAAAGGTAAAAGTGATAATGAAGTTATGAGATTTTGTCAAAGTTTTATGTCGGAGCTTTTCAGGCATATTGGGCCTGATACAGATGTTCCTGCCGGCGATATTGGCGTTGGAGGAAGGGAAATCGGATTTCTTTTCGGTCAGTTTAAAAAATTGAGAAATGAATTTTCAGGTGTACTTACCGGTAAAGGCTTAAACTGGGGTGGCTCTTTAATACGCCCCGAAGCTACCGGTTACGGTGCAGTTTATTTTGCACAGGAAATGCTGAAAACCAAAGGCGAAGATATTGAAGGAAAAGTATTCGCGGTTTCCGGTTTTGGAAATGTCGCATGGGGAGCTGTACAGAAAATAACACAATTAGGCGGTAAAGTTGTTACTCTTTCAGGCCCTGACGGATTTGTTTATGATAAGAATGGAATCTCAGGTGAAAAGATTGACTTTATGCTGAGGATGAGGTCAAGCGCTAATGACAGAGTGCAGGATTTTGCCGACAAGTTTAAAGTAGAATTTTATTCCCGAAGAAGGCCATGGGATGTCATAGCTGACGTAGCAATGCCATGCGCAACGCAAAATGAAATTTTTGAAGATGATGCCAAATCATTAATAAAAAACGGCTGCAAGTGTGTTTGTGAAGCAGCTAATATGCCTACTACGCTTGAAGCATACAAAATATTCAAGGATGCAGGAATGCTGTTTGCTCCGGGTAAAGCTGCCAATGCAGGCGGTGTTGCTGTATCCGGTTTGGAGATGTCTCAGGATAGTATGCGTCTTCCCTGGCCAAAAGATGAAGTCGATCATCGTCTGCATCAAATAATTACTAAGATACATGAAACATGCCTAACTACGGCAGAGCGTTTCAGCACTCCCGGTAATTATGTAAATGGAGCCAATATTGCAGGCTTCTTAAAAGTTGCCGATGCTATGCTGGATCAGGGATTAGTTTAACAGACTTTTAATAAATTGTGGATAGTGGAGTTTATGGATAGATCTGCTTTATTTGATATAGAGGATATATTCAGCAGCCGCATTAAGGAATTCCAAAAATTAATGCGGTATAAAATCAGGGAGATTCTTCTTGTCTCAAGTCTCTATGATTATTATCTTTTTGAAGAAGACGGTCGTCTTTACGAGCTGCTAAGGGAAGAATACCAAGTATTAAACTTAAGCCAGGCGCCGGAAATTACTCATGTAACTACAGGCAGCGAAGCGCTTGAATTAGCAGTTACGGAAAATACCTTCGATTTAATTATTACTACTCTTCATATCGAAGATATGCATGTAATTAAATTCGCGCAGATGATACGGAGAGCAGGACTTACAATACCGATTATCCTACTTGCTTATGATAATAAAGAAAGGAAAGAACTAATTGCCAACTATGATACTTCAATTTTTGACAGAATTTTTATCTGGCAAGGTGATTTCCGATTACTTATAGGTATTGTAAAATATGTCGAAGATAGAATAAACGTTGAGAATGATACTTCATCGGTCGGTGTTCAGGTAATTATTTTAGTTGAAGATAATGTGAAGTTTTATTCAACATATCTTCCTCTTATTTATACGGAGATATTCAAACAATCTCAAAGGCTTATATATGAGGGAGTAAATATCACGCACAAGTTTCTCCGTATGAGGGCGCGGCCGAAAATTCTTTTATGCACTACTTATGAAGAAGCTTGGCAATATTATACAAGATACGAGGACTATATTCTCGGGATAATAACGGATAGTAACTTTAGACATATAGGTGTAAGGGATCCTGAAGCGGGGATTAAATTTGCTAAAGCAGTAAAGGTCCGGCAAGAAGATATCCCTATATTACTTCAGTCAAGTAATCCGGATTTTGAGAAGAAAGCTTATGAAGCAGGAGCCTCATTCTTATTAAAGGGCTCTCCCAGGCTGCTTCATGAACTGCGTGACTTCATGATAAACAATTTCGGCTTTGGAGATTTCATTTTCCAAACGCCTGATGGTAAAGTAATAGGCAGAGCCGCTAATCTGAAAACGCTGGAAGAACAATTAAAAGTTGTTCCGATAGAAAGCATTCGTTATCATGCAGAGAGGAATCATTTTTCTAAATGGCTTAAAGCACGTACAGAATTTTGGCTTGCCCATAAACTGCGCCCAAGAAAAGTTTCTGAATTCGAGACCTTAGTCGATCTTAGGGATGATTTGATTACTTCGATTAATATTTACCAGGAACTTAGGCTTAGAGGTATTATCACCGAGTTCAGCAAAGAATCTTTTGATCCCAAAAACAGCTTTGCACGAATAGGCAGCGGTTCACTTGGGGGAAAAGCAAGAGGACTTGGCTTTGTAAACACACTTATTAACAATAATAAGATTCGTTATAAATTCGAAAATGTGGAAATCTCTGTTCCTTCTGCCGTAGTAATAGCAACCGACGTGTTTGACCAGTTCTTAGATATGAACCGTCTTGATGTGTTTACACTAAGCAGTTATATAGATACAGAAATAACAAACAAGTTTACGGAAGCTACGGTTTTCCCTTCCGAGACGAAGAAAAAACTTCTTGATTTCCTTGAAACTGTTAAAGAACCGCTTGCAGTGCGTTCATCCAGCCTGCTTGAGGATTCTCAGTTTCAGCCGTTTGCTGGAGTATATCAAACATTTATGATACCTAATAATGATCCCGATATAATCGTTAGGCTCAATGAACTCCTTCATTGCATTAAAGGAGTATATGCCTCAACGTTTTATAAGAAGGCACAGGATTATATGAAAGCAACAACTTACCGCCTTGAAGAAGAAAAAATGGCTGTGATTGTGCAAAGGCTGGTTGGTTCTCCCCACGACGGCAGATTCTATCCTGACTTTGCAGGAGTTGCAAAGTCATATAATTTTTATCCTGTTCCGCCGCAGAAGTCAACAGACGGTATTGCTATGGTGGCGCTTGGTTTGGGTAAACAGGTAGTGGATGGTGGAAATGCAGTAAGGTTTTGTCCCAAATATCCCAGACATTTGCTTCAATTTTATTCTACTAAAGAAACTATAAGAAATGCACAGCAGGATTTTTTTGCCTTAGCTTATAACGGCATGCGTGATTCCAATCCTTTATTTATGCCGGAAAAGTTAGTAAAGCAATATGACTTAAGCAGTGCTGAAAAAGATCAAACTTTGTATTCTGTTGGTTCAACGTATTCGGTGGAAGATGATGAGGTTTATGACGGCATTTCCCGGAAAGGAAGGCGCGTTGTCACTTTCGCACCGATCCTTAAACAAAAATCTTTCCCTTTAGATGAAATACTTGATATGCTCCTGGACTTAGGTTCATGGGGAATGGGTGTACCTGTTGAAATCGAATTTGCGGTTAATCTAAATGTACCACCGGGACATCCAAAGGATTTTGCAATGCTTCAAATGAGGCCGCTTGTTATAAGCCAGGAAGTTGAAGAACTTAATGTTGATAATTATCAGCGCGAAGATCTTATCTGCCAGAGCAGGCAGGTTCTGGGTAACGGTGCGATAAACAGGATTTATGATATTGTTGTTGTTGATATAGATAAATTCGACAGATCTAAAAGCCGGGATGTTGCTTTAGAAGTTAGCCGGTTAAACTCCAAGCTGCTTGATCAGAAAAGGCCTTATATTCTTATTGGCGTTGGAAGATGGGGAAGCTTAGATCACTGGCTTGGAATACCGGTAACTTGGGATATGATTTCCGGCGCGAGCGTAATTGTGGAGTCAGGATTTAAAGATTTAAATGTTACGCCATCTCAAGGCTCTCATTTCTTTCAGAATATTACTTCATTTAAGGTCGGTTACTTTACAATAGATCCGGTGAACAATCTGGACTTTATAGACTGGGAGTGGCTCTCTTCCCACAAAGCAGTAGAAGAAATGAATTTTACAAAGCATTTGCTTTTTGAAGAACCAATATCAGTTAAAATAAACGGTCATAAAAATAAAGGAGTGATTTTAAAGCCGGGAAAATAACGATAATATTTTTTATTGTTACCGCTTAACTTTAAAATAACTCTCTTATCCAAATGCTAATTGCAATTAGCGAGTAAATTTCTCCAAGCATACATACACCAACCCAACCATACTTGCTGAAGATAATTGCGGAAGTTGCAGAACCTATTGAACCGCCTATAAAAAAGCTTGTTATATATGCCGTTGTAAGTCGGCTTCTTGCTTCAGGTTTTAGCTTATATATTTCACCCTGATTTAATATATGTGTCCCTTGTGCAGCAAAGTCAAAGATAATTATTCCTATAATAAGCGGGACAAGAGATGTCTTACCGAATACCATAATTAAAAATGAAGCTAATATAGAAAAAAGGAAAATACCTGTTGCCGATTTTGTATATCCTTTATCGGCTATCCTTCCTGCAATGTTAGCGCTGGCTGCCCCTGAAGCGCCGATTAATCCAAATAGTCCGATTACGGCATCGCTGAAATTATAAGGTGGATGAGCTAAAAGAAAAGTTAAGCTTGTCCAAAGCACGCTGAAGCTTGCGAATACCAGCATTCCGTATAAAGATCTTATTCGTAGCAATCTTTCCGTTTTAACTAAGTCCCAAACAGTTTTAAGCAATTGCGGGTATGTTAAGCTTGTTTCTATTTTGCTTTTTGGTAAAGTCCGGCTTAATAGAAATGAAAGAAAAATTACTAATACTGAAGCTATTCCAAATACATATCTCCATCCCAAAGAAGCGGATATAATTCCGCTAAGCGTTCTTGCCAGAAGAATTCCAAGCAGCAAACCGCTCATCACCTGTCCGACAACTTTGCCTCTTTCATGTTCAAGTGCAAGAGTGGCTGAAAAAGGAACTAAAATTTGAGCTACAACGGAGGTGACTCCGATAGCTAATGATGCGGCCATGAAAATTAGAATTGTAGGCGAAAATGCTGCCGATATTAAAGATACGGAAGCGACTAATAAAACAATTACTATCAATTTTCTTCGCTCAAGAATATCTCCCAATGGAACCAAAAAAACTAAACCTATTACATAACCGATTTGAGTGAGTGTTATAATTAAGCCTGCTGTTGTAATATTGGAACCGAATGTATGTGCAATTGAATCAAGCAGCGGTTGAGCCCAGTAAATATTGGCAACAGTAATTCCGCAAGATATTGCAAGTATAAGTACGATCCGCGGGTTTAAGGATTTTATACCCTCGGCTTTTTCTATGTAAAGATTGTCTGTAGAATCTGAAGTAAGATTATTCATTCAAGTGTTTTATTCTGTCTTAAGGTTATTAATACAAATTTAAGAAAGAATTTATTAAAATGATTTGTTGCCTATTATGCAAAAAATGAAGTGAAATTCCCGCAATTGTAGAGGCACAATCTAATCCGGAGTTGAATCAAATATTTTTATATAAAATATTCAGATTACAATTATTTCCCGGACAAGCCTATAACTATATTGCCTGTAAAATTATTAAGATTTAAAGTTACGGTTTTAGCCATTGCCGTTAATTGTAATACATTACCTGAAACCATTGCGCCGTTTATATTCTTTTCATAAATAGAGACGCCGTTGCCGTCTGTGATTACTATCCTGCCACTGCCGGAAATAAAGTTTGTAACGGTTATTCCTATAGTCAAAGTATCGGCATTAATTTGTACCCCATTAGACTGGGCGTAATTGAATGAGCGGGCGTCAACAACAAATGAATATGAATTGGGTACGTTTCCTGTAACGGGCAAATTACTTGGGGAATAATTATCGGTAACTGCATTTGTGTTTCTATCTGTATTTATACATGAACTAAAAACTGAAAAGGATACTAAAACAGGAATCCATAAATAAAAAACAGGTCTTCTCATAATGAGCTCCCTTAAATTAGTTTTAAATATTTAATTTTTTCTCATTTAGTATTTGTGTAGAAGTTTAGGACTATTATTAATTTAAGTCTTTTTTTTAACATAATCAATCATAAAATATTAATCAATAAAAACGGATCTACATTATGACGAATGCCTTGCGGCTTGGTGGAATACCGGTATCCTTATTCACGTGCAATGCGGAACGATTTCATTGTAATAAAATCTTTTACTACAATTGATGGTGTAAATAATAATAATTCTTAATTTATGATTATATTATTTACAATTTTAAGTTTTTTGTGTCTTTAATAAATTCATGAAATCGAAAACAAATAGGAACACAATATTCTCTATTACAGCATTATTAATATTTAACTTGTTGTTTTCCAACGGATGCGGTAAGAAGCTTCCTGAAGACAGACCCGCAAGTATAAAATCAGTGCAGTTATTAAACCAGGATAGCAGCATTGTAAACTTCCCGGATGAATTTAAAGGTAAAATCCTTTTATTAACTTTTATATACACAAACTGTCCGGATATTTGTCCAATGACAACTCATAATATGCAGTTGATTCAGGAACAATTAAAAAAAGATGAAATTGATTATGTCCGGTTTGCAGAATTGAGTTTTGACCCTGCAAGAGACACGCCTCATATTTTAAAAGAATTTGGTGATATAAGAAATATTGATTATGTAAATTTTACATTCCTGACAGGGAAAGAGCAGGAAATAAAAAATATATTGAACAAAATGAATATTTTAGCTATTCCTGGGGATACAACTAAAACCGAAAGCGGCAGTATAATTTATTTTTATACTCATTCTGACCGGATTACTCTTATTGATAAAGAAGGCAGCATCAGGAACGAATACAGGGGAAGCAAAACAAATATTCAGCAAATTATTAATGATATAAAAACAATAGGTGACTAATATGATGCTATTTCTTTCTCTCCTTACTTTATTAAATTCGTTCAGCCCTCAAGTGAAAATTGAAAATGCATGGGTGAGACCTGCTGCCAAAGGGATGAATAGCGCACTTTATTTTAATATAAATAATGTAACAACCAAAGCCGACGCACTATATAAAGTAACTTCTAAAGTTTCCGAATTGGTTCAGTTGCATACAACGGTTAAAAAAGACGACGGAACTGCCGGTATGAAAGAAATAAAGCAAATAGCTGTCCCTGCCAATTCGGTTATTAAGTTTGAACCGGGCGGGTATCATGTTATGCTAATTAATTTAAAGAAAAAATTAAAAGTAAATTCTAAAATTGAATTTATTTTTTATTTTAAGACCGGCGGTAAAGTGAAAGTTAAAGCTACCGTAAGGACAGAATAAAGCAATATGCCTTTGTGAGCTAAATTCTCTCTCATATAATCATTCCTATGGGATGTCGTGTATTCTTGACACAAAGTCACTAAGGCTCAAAGAATTATTTTATTTAGGTTATTAATTCATGTTACGCAAAAGATATTTAAAATAGCCCCGACACCTGTCCGCCGCTAGGCGGATTTATGTCGGGGACTACTAATTAAAAAATATATCTGGCTTTAGCCAAAATTGCATGAAATTTTAGGCTTGGTCATCCATCCCTTCGGGAAAAGCCAATAATATTTAGGCTATCGTTATTCCCCGAGTTAAAACTCGGGACTATTTAATAAAATATATTAAAAAGTCGCACTATTAATATCGTTGGTTGTGTCTTTTCCTTTAATTTAAAGGAAATCAAATGTTTATATTCGGAATGCTAGCTTTTATGTTTAATCATATTTCAATTTTATTTTATTTTGCAGAAAAATATGGCAAGCAAATTCTTATCTATAAAGTATTGGTTAAAGAATTCCAAATTTAATGTTTTACCGGCTGAATTTAGTCAATTCATTTATAAAAATTAAAACTTTCAGGCAATTTTATGATAAAACAAATACCCAAAACACTGTTGGTCGGAATTTTTATTACTGCTTTCTTCCTTATCATAATTTATTTATTTACCAGGCTGCCTTCAGGGGGAGAAAAAACTCCGATTGAGCAAGTTACTTACGGCAGTTCCGATAAATGCGCTGCCTGCCATAGAAGAGTAACGCCGGATATTGTTAACCAATTTGCAATGAGCACCATGGCAAAAGCGGGAGTTCGATGTACCGACTGCCATGAGGTTGACAGGTCAAATCCTATGGGAAAGGAACATCAGGGTTTTTTCATAACGTCATCACCTACACCCAAACAGTGTGCAAATTGCCATCCGGCAGAAACAAAACAGTTTGAGCATAGCAGGCATGGAGGTCCGGCCTGGGTAGCGCTCTCCGGCTTATCTGATTTTTCACCGGAGCAGCAAAAGTTGATTAATGAAATTCCTGAAGTAAACCGAGGTCCGAACAGAATTATTACTGCAACAAGAAATTCATTATTTGTTATTGAAGGGCCTTCTGTCACTAAAGCTGCCTGCCAGACGTGCCATGCAATCGGTAAACCTAATGCAGACGGCTCGATCGGAAACTGCAACAAATGTCATCTGCGTCATGAATTTTCATTAGAACAGGTAAGAAAGCCGGAAATTTGTGGCCAGTGCCATATGGGTCCGGATCATCCTCAAATGGAAATTTACCATGAATCTGCACATGGTGTAATATATCAAACCGAAGGCGCAAAGTGGAACTGGAGCCAAAAGCCCGGAAGGTTAACTGTTAGCGATATGCCAGCACCTACCTGCGCGACCTGTCATATGAGCGGATTCGGAGAACAGGCAACTACTCACGATGTAGGCCAACGACTTTCCAAGTTTCTTTTTGCGGCTGTTACAACAAACAGGCCTGATATGACAGGTGGACGTGAGGCTATGAAATCTATTTGTGCAAACTGCCATTCATCTAACTTTATTGATGAGCAATATAATAAAGCTGACAGTGTGACGGCATTTGTAAATGCCAGGGTAAGCGAAGCTTCACAAATTATGCAGGATCTTGTGAAAGACGGAATAATTACTGACAAACCGTTTGCCTCACAAATTAGTTTTGATGCATTTGATCTCTGGCATTATTACGGACGGACAGCAAAATTCGGCGCTTATATGCAAGGCCCTGATTTTGTACAATGGCACGGCATATATCCACTTTTGGAGCAATTATCAAAAGTTAAAGAGGAAGCTCAAAGGCTTCACATGGAACATACTTCCGGCAAACAAACTATCCAGTCTAAAGGACGGACAGTTAGTAAAGGAGTAAAGCAATGAAAGATGTAAATATATTTCATCTTGCCAATATAAATCTTCCGGTTGAGAAGAACCGCTTGCTGATGTTATTTGTAGGAGTTAATCTGCTATTCACCGGGATTGATGTTGTGCTTGCTCATTCAATAAATTCATATATTCCTGTTTACGAATGGATACCTATAATTTATTTTCCGCTTGGTTCAATCTCATGCATACTGATAGCTCTAAAAACCAAACCGAAAAAATGGCAGGCGTTAATTCATATTATGCTGATGATAACCGGTGTATCGGTCGGTATAATAGGTACAGCTTTCCATGCTAATGCTGTCTTGAATCCTGCCGGTTATTTAACATGGTCGTGGGTGGTATTTGGCTCCCCCATTTTAGCGCCTCTTGCATTTTCAGGTATTTCATTGCTGGGGCTTTATGCTGCAACTGAAGAAGTTGAAAATCAGCCGGGTGTGCTGAATGTTCCCGGGTTTGGAACTTTCAAAGCTCCGATTTCGAGGGACAGGCATTTCCTTTGGCTTGTCGGATTGGGTTTTGGCGCAAGCGCTGTTACTTCAATTATAGATCATGCACAATACGGCTATACATTCTACAAAATGATAGCAATTATATTCGGTTTATTTGCTACATCTGTTGTGCTTTATATTTCGGTTGCAAAAGATTGGACTAAGGGAGACGGGCTCGTGTATTTCTGGACTATGATTTCTGCAGTTATAGTTGGTGTACTTGGTTTCGGATTTCATTTGTCTGCCGATCTTGCGGGTACGGGTGTAATCAGTATGGAAAGAATATTAGCATTTGCCCCCGTACTGGCTCCACTATTGTATAGCGACCTCGGCATGCTGGGGCTGCTGGTTGTTGCGCAACAGAAAAGTAATGAGTAAAATAATTTTAAATAGAATGTGACTTAAAATGATTGGCAAAACTACTTAAAGTGAAGCATAGCTTTGCAAAACGTTATTATTTATTTTAGAACTAAACGAAGCCTGCATGTCTATCGGCCATACAGGCTTAGATTTACAATTACTTTTCCTTTACCAATACACTTAACAATATTCAGCAAAAATATTTTTCTTAACGTCTTCCCATTCATTCTTCAGAATACTGTAATAAATAGTATCTCTTCTTCGTCCATCGTGTATAAGAATATGACTTCGCAATATCCCTTCTTCTACAGCGCCGATTTTTAAGATTGCTTTTCTTGATTGTTGATTTAATACATCGGTTTTTAATTCCACCCGTTCATAATTAAGTTCTTCAAAGGCAAAACGAATAAGAAGAAATTTACATGTCTTATTTACCCCTGTACCCTGATAATTTTTAGCGAGCCATGTAGCACCTATTTCCAATCTTTTATCTCTGTCGGATATGTTTAAATAACTTGTTGAGCCCATCACTATATTGTTCTTTTTATTTATTATAGTGAATGGGATACGTTCATTCTTTCCTCTTAGCAAAAGCCTCTGTTCCACCCAATCGTTTAATTCTTTTTCGTTTGATATTTTGAAAGGATAATATTTCCAGATTTCATCATTTAAGGCTATTTCCCTGAAAGGTGTAATATCTTCTTTTAAAATAGGGCGAAGTAAAATAGTACCTGAGCCCAAAATTATTTTTTTCAAAAATGTTCATAAAATTTTATTAGTTGATATTATTTTTTAATGAGAAATGAGGATTCTTTATAATACCAAATACATTTCCAAATGGATCTTTTACTGCAGCTACTAAAATTCCCTCTCCTACATTCTGCAACTTTTCATGAATAGAGGCGCCACAGTCTACTAATTTTTGAAAAGATTCTTTTGCATCCTTTACACCCCAATATGTAACCACTCCTTCAATTTTAGAATTAATTTCCGTTTTATCAGGCACAAGTCCAAGTTCATATCCGCTTATATTGTAACCAACATAATAAGGCTGATCAAAATATGGTTCCTTATTTAATACATTAGTGTACCATTTTTTAGCATCACTTATGTCATTTACATGATATATAGCTGTCCTCAATCCCAAAAACATTTTACCTCCTCAATTAATAAAAAGTAGAATAATTGATTATTTATAAAACTATAGTGGGAGTTGTATGCCGGTTACATTCGGGGGAAAAGAGCCCAGGCTATTTATAGAACAATCCGGTGTATATCTAAAAGCATTATTCAATGATATTTCCCGTATCGAAATTGTTTGTTTATTCAAAATTGATGATCTTGATAAGGCAAAAGCATTTACGAACTCCCCAAATTCACAAAAATCGGCTGAATTATCCGGTATAATAGGTATTCCCGAAATATTATTCTTAGATAAAGCATAATTTGAGAACTTTAAAATTTTTATTAAAAAGGGGAAATCCCAATTATTTTATTTTTTATAATTAACTTGACAAATGCTGAAATTAAATTTATATTTACTTTGTAAATCAAAGTACTTTAATTGGAGTAATCAAATGGACGAATTAACAGCTCAGGAAGAAATAGCTTTTATAAAGAAAGTAATGCAGGACAGCCGGAAACTCGTTTATGCTGACGGCAAAGAATTTATATATTGGGGTATTATTATAACAGTTTGTCTGATCTATACGTATTTCACAGCGGGTTATCATGTAACAGGCTCGGTAAACGTGGTTCCTCTTGTTTGGCTGTTTTTTATAGTACTTGGAGGAATTGGCAGTGCATTTTTTATTAAAAAAAGATATAAAACCGCAAGGATTAAATCGCTGGCTGGCCAGGTGCTTGAAAAAATTTGGCTTGGAAATGGTATTGGTATGATAATGGTTGCCTTTGTGGGCGGTTTTTCAGGAGCAATTCATGGTGTTTATATATCACCTCTGATGAGTTCTTTTCTTGGAGGCTCATATTATATAAGTGGATTTATTTACGGTAAAAAGTGGGTAAGCTATTTAGCTGTTTTTTGGTGGCTTGGCGCAGCTATAATGTTTATATTTCCGGGTTTATATGTTTGTCTGTTGATGGCGGCAATGATAATTCTATTACAGATTATTCCCGGAATAATTTTGTACAGAGATTCTAAACAAGAAATTGCGAAAAGTAAATAATGAACGAATTTGATTATCAACAACTGGATGAAATAATTCACTCCAGGATCCGGCTTGCTATCATGGCTGTATTGATTAGCGTTGATGAAGCCGAATTTACTTTCTTGAGAGATAAAATAAATGCTACGGATGGAAATTTGAGCACACATTTAAAAAAGCTGGATGAAGCTGGCTATATTGCCGTAAATAAAAGTTTTGAAAGTAGAAAACCTGTTTCCAGGTATTTAATAACTCAAAAGGGCAGAAAAGCTTTTGAAATGTATGTTGAACATCTTGAAAAATTAATTAAAAAATAAAATTTTTTACCCTAAAACTTTGAAATACAAAGTACTTTATTATTAAATTGGAGGCTTTATGAACTCAATATTATTCAGGTCGTTATTGTTCGTGTTCACATTAATGTTTGTCTTATTAAAAGAGGGTTATTCTCAGGATAAAAATTTGAACGGCCAGCTAAAAAGCGGGAAAGAACTCACTTACAATGCCTTTGTTTTCAATGACAAAACTATGCTCCTCAATGCGCATAGTAAATATAAAGAAATATTGGAAGTTGGTACCTCAAGCCTTGAAGCGCTTTACGGTTTAACGTTTTCGGAATATATGCTTCTTGATATGAGTCTTCAGAAAGGAAATGATAGTTTGTTTGATCAATACTACCAGCCTGCAATGGACAAAGCTAATAAATTAATTTCGACCAAAAAATACCAATCAGAGGGCAAGTCGCTTTTAGCTGCAATATATATGATGAAAATTGCAAACAGTCCTATGGCTGCAGTAACCCTTTCATCAAAAATATACGATCTTTTGGATGATGCAGAAAAAGCCAACCCGCAAAATCCCGTAACATTTATTATACGGGGGGAAATGAAATATAATACTCCTAAAATATTCGGTGGCAGTTATGAAGACGCAGTTAAGAACTTTAACAAAGCAGTTTCAATTTGCGAACAATATCCGGATTCCGAACTTGTAGATACCAAGTGGGGATATTTAGAATCACTTGCATGGCTGGGTAGAGCTTATGAAATGATTGAAAATTATGATGCTGCAAAATTCGTTTATCAGAAGGCGCTTAGTATTCAGCCTGATTTTGGCTGGGTAAAATATGTCCTCCTTCCGGAGGTTCAAAAGAAAATGCAAAATTAAATGATGAATCGGTTTCCATGCGAAAGGGAAAATATATGTCGGTAAGACTTAGTAAAAACATGTTAGTCATATGTATTATGGGAGTGCTTTTTAACAACAGTTTCGCTCAAAGTAAAATTATGATAAAAGGAATGGTGCACGATGAAAACAACAAACCGCTTCCGTTTGTTAATATATTCATTCAGAACTCATCCGAAGGAACAACATCCGGAGATGACGGCTATTTCAAATTTTTCACTGTTGCCGCTCGAAAAATCAATTTAATTGTGAGTATGGTTGGCTACAAAAAATTTATACAGGAAATCGATCTTACAAAGGAATCGGATATAAATTTGGATATTAAACTTGTAGAAAGCTCGGTGACAATGAAGGAGATGACGATCAGCGCCAGTTCTTATGGAACGGATAAAGAAAAGGGACTGGTTATAAGCAGTCTGGATATTCTGACTACGCCCGGAGGCGCAGCGGATATTTTTCAGGCTTTGAAAACAATGCCGGGATTAACCCAGGTTTCTGAAAGCGCTGAGTTGTATGTACGGGGCGGCGATCCTATTGAAACTATAACAATAATAGACCAGGCTCCTGTATATCATCCTTTTACATTTGAATCTTCTTACGGTGGAATATTTTCCAATCTTAATACAAGCGTTGTAAAAAGTTTGTTCTTTTCAAGCGGTGGCTTTTCAGCTAAATATGGAAATGCTTTATCCGGAGTACTGGAAATTGAAACCAAGAATTTACCCCAACAAGCAAGATGGAATGTTGGTCTTTCGCTTGCAAACGGTTCAATAACTGCAGATTTACCTATAATTGAAAACAAATTAGGATTGTACTTTGATATCAGGAAGGATTTTACAAAACCTATGTTTTGGCTTAATGGCGGCATTGAGCGATTTGTAGATGCTCCAAATTCTGATAACGGTTCGGGGGGGCTTGTTTATTCATATTCCCCAAACGGGAGATTGAAAATATTTACTATTCTTGCTCAGGATCAAGAAGGTGTTGAAACTGAAAGTGCAGAATACAACGGAACTTTTAACGGAAGTTCTAATAACTTCTTTATAGATATTCAGAATTCAGATCTTATTACTAATAATTTGTTAATGAAAAACAGTTTATCATACAACAGGTATAATAGTTTATGGGAATTAGGGGTTCTGGACTTAAATACCACAGATAGAATTTATGCATTTAGAAACGACTTTGAATATATGATAAATAATAATCTAAAAGTATTATCAGGATTTGAGCTCGAAAATCGATATACAAACTATGAAGGTGATATACCTTTATTGGATTATGATATCCGTCCGGATGCGGAAGCTATATATTTAGATAATGAACTTATGAGTAGAAGAGCTGGAATGTATTCTGAATTGCAATCTGCAAATGTATTTGGAATTGAAGGAACGATGTTATCAGCCGGCATCAGGTATGATGACTTTTTGACACCAAGCAGGAATTGGGTAGACCCTCGATTAAGTTTAGGTTACAATATAAATGAAAAATCAAATATTAGATTTAGCTGGGGCATTTTTCATCAGCTGCCTGATCTGTCACTATTACGAACCGAAGATGGAAATCCGGATTTGCAGCCAATGAAAACTCTTCATTATATCTTTTCCTATGAATATTTAATGAGTGAACAAAATTCCTTCCGGGTAGAAGCATATTACAAAAAGTATTCAGATCTTCCACTGGATAATTCTGTAATTAATTATGATAATTCAGGTTATGGCTTTGCAGAAGGCTTTGATCTTATATATAAAGGCAGCTTTCCGTTCGGAATTATAGGATGGGTATCCTATGGATATATTAGTACCAAACGATTGTGGATGGATTTTGACCATTATACTTATAGTTCATTCGATGTTCCCAATAATCTTTCAATTATAGCCAAGTATAATCTTAATGTATACTTCCAAATAGGACTGAATATAAAATATGCAACGGGCAAGCCTTATACTCCGGTTATATCATCGGAGTATGATGACCAATTAAAAATATATGTTCCAGATTATGCGTCTACTAATTCCGGCCGGTTTCCTGACTATAAACGTATCGATCTAAGAATCACATATTTCGGACAGATGTTCACTGGTAATTCATTAATTGTTTACCTGGAAGGGTTAAATATTTTTAATTTTGATAATATCTTCGGTTATAGTTACAATCAGAATTATTCAAAAAAAGGAACAATAGAAAGTTATTTCGGCAGGCGCATGCTTGTTTTCGGATTAAATATTGGAATATAAAAAGGGATTATTGTGAAGATGCAATTATCCCGGTACCGGCAGATGTTAAGGTTTATTTTATAATATATGAACATTTTTTTAACAATATTGAATAACCGCTCTATCTATTGAAATGCGCTAACCGGGAATGGATACATTTTTAACTAAAATCATAACAGTTTTGTTCGATAATGGATTTAGGATAAAAATATTTTATTTAATCAGTGATTTTTAATTATCATTTAAAATATTTAAGTATTTAATAAGAAAAAATAATGAACCAGGAAAATATAATAATAGATGATAATGAATTTAATGACGGCACACTTGCTATGCTGCAGACATCGAAGTTTAAAAGCCTGTCCAAAGAATTTTTTCAATTTGATTCTTCTAAAGAGACCGATCCTCTTAAAAGCATTAAAGACTATTCAAGATTTTTCAGCTTTTGTTGCTATAAAATCGCTTCCTAAGTTCAATAAGATATTCTTTTTTAGCAGAATTACTCATAGATAACCCTCTAATTTTTAGGTTACCTATATTATGACCTAATGACCTTTTTCCAAACCTGCTTCGGTTACCTTATTTATGAACCAATGCGTATTATAAGTTCAAAGAATAAGGGAACCACTATCATTCTTACATTTCCCTATTTGGATGTGGAAAAATGAGGAAAATCATTAATCATTATCCTTTCCAGTCAATTTAAATCTTACTCTGAGGACACCTTCATTAAAATCTGAAGAAATTATGTTAAATCCGCCAATCTCTTTAGTCGATTTAACATGAACCCCGCTGCAAGGACATGAATCATAATCCCCGATTTTTATAATTCTTATCTCATTGCCGGCATCTTCAGGTAGGCGTCGCAGATTAAAATATTGTTGAGCTTCCTCTCTTGCTAAAAACCCTTCGGATACTTTCATATCTGCAAGTATAACTTCATTAACTTTCTTTTCAATTATAAAAATTTCTTCGGACGTCAAATTCCGGCTAAAATGATAATCGCATTTTGATTTTTTCTTCTCTATATGTGCGCTGAATGAACGCCCGCAGTTGAACAATCTTACCATCGTTTGATTTAAGATATGTTCTGCAGAGTGCATTCTCGGATCGTATGATTTTCTCATATATATTTTAAGTTTTGTATTTTTATAAAATAAGTTACAACTTCTTTAATAAAAAATCATTCCCATTCCTTTGTGTATTATATTTTAAGGGTGCTTCCAAAAACTTATGAATTTAACATTCAGGGAAACGAATATCTCTTTTTAACGACTATTGTTGGCATAATAAAGAGTTTTTAGCAGTGCCTTTAAATAATTTTTAGTTAAATCCGGTTAAAATTTGAATATAAAAGAAACATTCGATAGCTTCACCAGCTTACTGTTTAGCATTGATTTTTTGAATACTTGAAAAACTGAAATGGTTAAAGGAGACTTATTAAATGGAAAATAAATCATGGAAAGTTAAATTACTCATTTTGATATTAATAATATTGACAGGTGATTTACTTTTTGCGGCGAATAAGTATAAACAAGATCTTAAAATACATTTTAAAGGGGATTCAAAAATTGAAGTGGGAAGCGCTTATGTCGGGCTGGAATTTCATCACAGCAGCATCATGCCGCAGAGAATAAGCTTCTATTATCCGGTTGCAAACAGTATAGACTTAAGCACCGATTATTGGAGAAGGGATACCACGTTCGCAATGTCTGCCGGGTTGAAAATTGGGAACGGGAAGAGGCAATGGCTCGGTAACGAGCAGTTCGAATTTGATTTAACGCCTTACTCGATATCCTTTTTAAAATCCGATAAGCAAAAATCAATTAATGTAACTTATGAATTTTGTAAAGATAAACCCGCAGCGGTTATAACCTATGTATTTACTAATCTTGGAGAAAGAAAAAATGAATTTGAATTCTATACCCATCTTGAAACTTCTCTTAAAACATGCCATACTTACACATTAAATGATTCGGCAGTAACAGAATTTGATAAAACTGGCAGTACCATTTATGCAGACTTTAATAAAAAAGAGACGCAGTATGCACGTGTGTTTGTATCAAACAGTGGATTAACGCCATCGAGCTATAATACTATAGGCAATTTAAATTCTTTGTCTGAACCGATTAATGATTTTTGGTTCTCACATGATAGTACTTTACCCTGCGGTATCTTATCGAAAGAAAATCCGGGAATTCCTGCGGCCGAGTTTGTTTATAAAAAAGAATTATTGCCCGGACAGAAAATGACGATTGTTCAAATTGTTGGTTCCTGCAGGCAGAATGAAGGGAAAGACATTGTGAAGTATCTATTAAATAATTACAAACAGGAAGTAAAAAATTACGAGGATTATGTAATTGGCAAATCATATGCGGAAAATGCATGGTATACCGGCGATAAATCAATAGATCATTCAGCTCATTGGGCAAAGGCGATCCTTGCTGCAAATCAGCATTATATTAATGGAGTAATTTCCCCGATGCCGTGTCCTGCGGAATACAATTTCTATTTTGCTCACGATGTATTGCTTACGGATCTTGCCGCTGTCAATTTTGACCTTCCAAGAGTTAAAAAAGATTTAAAGTTTATTGCAGACCATGCGGATTCAAATAAAATTATTCCCCATGCATACTATTGGAAAGATTCTTCTTTTGTTACAGAACTGGCAAGCTCTGATAACTGGAATAATTTCTGGTTTGTTATTACTGCTGCAAGTTATTTAAGGCATTCCGGCGATAAAGAATTTTTGAAATTTCTTTATCCATATCTTTCTGAAAGTATAAGTAATGCAATGAAGACTAAAAAGGACGATAATGTAATGTGGTCTTATCGACCGGACTGGTGGGATATAGGCAATAACTTTGGGCCCAGAGCTTATATGACTATACTTTTTTCAAAGACACTTAAGGACTTTAATTTTATTTCTTCAGAACTTGGTAAAAATGCAGATAAATTAATAGCTAATGATCTGCTTTCCAATAAAATGGAGGAGCAGGTAGTTAATAAATTTTGGGACGCTAAGAAAAAATATTTGATGAATTATTTAAATGATGGTTCCGAAGACCCACATTATTATGTAGGCTCACTTATGGCTGTGAATTTTAATATGCTTGATAAAAAACGTACGAATGAATTATTGCAGACAGCAAAAAATGTTTTACTGGATAAGAAACTTGGAATATATACTGCCTTCCCTATGGATTTTACTAAGTACGAAAAAATTCTTGGCTTCAGCGACGAGGTTGGTATGCCTTACTATTATTTTAACGGGGGCATCTGGCCCCAAGATAATGCCTGGTATGCGCTTGCGTTGGCTAAAAGTGGCGGGAAACAAGAAGCATTTGATTTTATTAAAACTACCATGACTCTTGATGGAATTATAAAAGGACCCAACGGCCAGCCTGCAATGTATGAAGTTAGAATACCAGATAAGGATGATCCTTCGATTTACGGAACTGTAGATAAGCCGCAATTTATGTGGGCTGGAGGATGGTATTTATATACACTCTATCATCTTTATGGCATTGATGAAAATGATTGGAATATAAGTTTTGACCCATTCCTTGCATCCGGTCAAAAATCATGTTCTTTTTCTTTGTGTGCTGCGGGCAATACTCTATACATCAAAATTGATGGAAAGGGTAAATATATCAGATCAATTAAATATGATGGTAAAATTGCGTATACTGCTGTTATACCAAAGGATTTAACCGGTACAAAAAATATTCACATTATTTTAGGTTATCCCGAATTTCCCTACGTGAAGGAAATGAATTCACAATTAATTAATTCATCCTTTGATTTCCAACAAAAAAAAATGAAAGTTAAATTAAGTTCTTTTGCAGGTCATGCGACAAATATAAAAATCATTTCTCCTTACAGTCCAAAAGCAGTTTATGTCAATGGTAATAAAATAACGACCGGTTTGTTCACAGAAAAAATGGATAATATTTATATGCTTACAATTAACTCAAACTCATCGGAGAATTCGGAAATAATCGATATAGAATATTGACCTGTAAAATGATTATTGCCGTCTTAAAATTGATGTGTGGTTTTAATAGATTTACCTGAAGAATTTTTAATTTTTCTCGGTAATTTTATTTTATGGAATGCTGAACAGCTTACTGCAATCTGCCAGGCTTATATTTTTGAACTTTCCCGTAATGAATGGTTTAAATTATTTATTGCCAGACGCGGAAACGATGTCCCTTAATTAATTGTATTAAGTAATGTGAGACTCATCTATTGCAATATAAGTAGTGTGTAAGTAATTTGATTTTGTTAAATTAATTTAAATGTATCAGGTGAGTCTCACATAATATAATGTTAAAATGAGTTTTGAACCTTCATATATAAAACTTTATAAGTCAGGTGAACTGAAAGAAAGAGTAGAGCGGGCAGAAAAAATACTCAATCCCTGTAAATGCTGTCCGCGTAACTGTCTTACGAATAGGACAGAAAATGAACTTGGGGTTTGTCTTAGCGGTTATTTACCCATTATTTCTTCATTTACTCCTCATTTTGGAGAAGAGCCTGTATTAAGCGGTTCAAACGGAGCCGGTAATATTTTCTTTGGCAATTGTAATTTGAAATGTGTGTTCTGCCAGAATCATGAAATCAGCCAGAACTGGAAAGTGGAAAGTGAGAAAGAGGTTTCATTTGAGAAACTTGCCGATATAATGATTGAGCTTCAGAAAAAGGGATGTCATAATATTGGTTTAGTTTCTCCCACACATTTTTCAGCACAAATCTTAAAATCAATTTATATAGCAATAGAAAATGGCTTACACCTGCCTATAATTTACAATACCAACGGTTATGATTCTGTTGAAATGCTGAAGCTTTTTCATGGAATTATTGATATTTATCTTCCCGATTTTAAGTACGGCAATGATGAATATGCTAAAAAATATTCTAAGGTAAACGATTATTTTGAAAAGTCAAAGCTTGCAATTAAAGAAATGTACATTCAGGTTGGCAGTGAGTTAATATACGAAGGCAATGTTGTAGTAAAAGGTCTTATTATAAGGCACCTTGTATTGCCGAATGATCTTGCTGAATCGGAAAATGTATTTAAATATATTGCAGAAGAATTGAGCCCGAATATTCATTTATCCGTTATGTCTCAATATTATCCGACTTTCATGTCTAAGGTTGATATCCTTATAGACAGAACTATTCGTGAATCGGAATATGACCGTATTCTCCGGCTTCTTGATAAATATAATCTGGATAATGGATGGACACAGGAAATAGAAAGCTTTGAGGCATACAGACCGGATTTTAATGTGAACAGGGAAAAACCTTTTTCTTTCTAATAAAGCATTTTTAATATTACTCGGAGATGTAAGAAACATCTAAGTTTCTAATCAAAATTAATTCAAGAATATTATTATGGATAAAAAACAACGAAACAAAATTCTTACGGTATTATTTATCGGTGTATTAATGGCTGCACTTGATATTGCAATTGTAGGGCCTGCATTACCGGCTATTCAGAAACAGTTTGCTATTGATGAAAGATCGGTTTCATGGATATTTGCTGTATACGTTCTGTTTAATTTAATTGGTACACCGCTTATGGCAAAACTTTCGGATGTTATAAGCAGACGAAAAATTTATATTCTTGACGTAACTCTATTTGCTCTGGGTTCACTTGTTGTAGCATTATCATCTAACTTTAGCATACTTCTTGCCGGTAGAGCAGTTCAGGGATTTGGCGCAGGTGGAATCTTCCCGGTTGCCAGCGCCGTTATAGGTGATACTTTTCCTGAAGAAAATCGCGGCAGTGCGCTTGGATTGATTGGCGCTGTATTTGGAATTGCTTTTATTATAGGCCCGGCTATTGCAGGGGTTTTGCTTTTATTAAACTGGCACTGGTTATTCATTATTAATGTTCCGATTGCAGCCGTAGTAATTTATCTGAGTCTTAGTACTATTCCGGATACAGCGGGGCAGCGAAATAATAAATTTGACTGGAAGGGGATGTCGTTATTAATAATAATATTATCATCCCTTGCTTACGGATTGAACCGTATAAATTCGGCTAAATTATTCGAGAGTTTTTCTTCCCCGGCAGTATTTCCTTTCTTTATAATTTCGATAGTTCTAATTCCATTCTTTGTAATAAATGAAAATAAAATAAACGATCCGGTTTTAAGAATAAAGCTATTAAATCCCATACAGGTAAAACTTACAAGCATACTTGCAATCGGCGCAGGTTTAAGCGAAGCCGCCGTTATTTTTATTCCACCTCTTTTGGTATCGGCTTTTAGTTTGACGGCGTCTAAAGCAAGCTTTATGCTTATTCCCGTTGTTATTGCTATGGCTATAGGATCACCCACGGCAGGAAGAATGCTGGATAAGTTCGGATCAAAAGTAGTTTTAATTACCGGCACGACTTTACTTGCTGCCGGAATCTTTGGACTAACATTTAAATCAATGAATATTACTGCATTTTATATAGCTGCATCACTTATCGGCCTCGGTATGGGATTTCTTGTCGGTGCCCCCCTCCGTTATATTATGCTTAGAGAGGCAAAGCAATCAGAAAGAGGCTCTGCACAGGGGATGCTTACTATTTTTACCGGCATTGGACAGCTTTTCGGCGGTGTATTTGTGGGCGCGTTGGCAAGCTCCCAGGGCGGGGGAGTAACGGGACTCCGCAATGCTTATTTTTGGGTCGGAATAATTATACTTTTTTTAATTTTAATTTCTTTTAGATTAAAAAGCCATCAAAGAGAATTACAAAAAACAGGGGGCTGATATATTTATATTACATGACCTACAAACTAAAATATTTTCCTCTCGGCCTGCCACTATGTGGGAAACCTGTCCCGATTTGATCGGGAGGGTGAAGGCACGTCCCTGCGGGAAGTGGGTTTGACTTCCAATTTGTTTGTATATAAAAATTATAAAGGAAGACGCTTATCAGCATAATGAGAAAATTATAGGTATTATGTCACCACGATGCGGCTCTTAATGCATTTACTGGTTACTTACTACAAATATTTCGCCTATACGAGGCGAATACTACAAATCAAATTATTTATATATTAATTCTACCATCCGACATTAAAGTCAAATGTCTCTTTTTTAACAGGGTGATGAAGAGTATAGATATCAGAAAGTTTCTCCATATTAACCGGATATATTTTCCTATTACTGCAATTGTTTATTTGTCCCGTTAAAATATTTTTTACCGGCTCACCTGTATCCTCACACAATTCCACATCATTTATTGTAGGAGGTCTGTAAAAATCAGTTGAGCCAAACCAGCGTTTGCTTCTGGAAATATCAGCCATCATTTTCCCCCAGATAGGAGCGCAGGCAGTGCCGCCATACTGATAGCCGCTGCCTAATTTCCTTCTGGGATCGTCATATCCAATCCATATAGCTGTGGAAATTTTAGGACTTATTCCAACAAACCATGCGTCTGTATAATTTTGTGTGGTTCCGGTTTTGCCTGCGCCGATACCGCGGTAATATCTTCTTACAGTTGATGCGGTGCCGCCGTCTAAAACGGTTTTTAATGCCGAAGTTAAAAGATATGCAGTAGCCGGATCAAGGACCGTAGAAGTATCTATTGTTGATTTGCGGTAAATTACATTACCGTTCTTATCTTCAATTTTTAGAATTGAAAAAGGTTTTGCATATAAACCGCCGTCGGCAAATACTGCATAAGAAGAAGCCATTTCGATAGGGCTTACATCGCCTGTACCTAATGCAATTGACGGATAAGCAGGAATATCGGATTCTATTCCAACCTGATGCGCAAAAGCTACAACAGAATCCGGAGTAGTTAAATGAGATATTGCATAAGCGGCCGCAAGATTTATCGAATGTTTAATTGCTGTTTCCATCGGCATTGAAGTATTTGTATAAGAGCCGTCATCGTTTTGCGGCTTCCACTCAGCGGCTGTTCCCGGATCTACAACTATGGGCTTATCTAAAAGCGGTTCGCTGAGTGTGTACCCTTCTTGTAACAGACTGCCGTATAAAAATGCTTTGAAAGATGAGCCGGGCTGTCTTTTTATTTGTACTGCACGGTTTAAACCAAGCGGATTTGCATCCGGGTTGCCGCCTATCATGGAAAGTATCTTCCCTGATCCGGGTTCAACGGAAATTAATCCAACCTGTGCACTCTTCATAGAATTTGAAAATTGTTTCCACTGTGAATTTACCGCATCATCAGCCGCTTTCTGCGCCGTAAAATCCATTGTGGTGGTTATTTTCAATTCGTTATGATCCAGGTATAATCCTTTTTGCCTAATTATTTCTACCGCCTCTTTTCTAACCTGCTCAAGAAAGTATTTGCCAACACCTTTATGTAATTTTAAATCGAGTGATGTTTCTTTCAGCCGGTCATATTCCTGTTCCGAAATTTTTCCCACTTCAACAAGATTATGCAGTACGGCATTTCTCCTGCTGAGCATTTTACCGGGATATTTTACCGGGTCATAACCGCTGGGTGACTGTACAAGTCCGGCCAAAGCGGCTGATTCGGTAATTGAAAGCTTATCCGGTGTTTTTCCAAAATACTCTTGTGAAGCCGCCCAAATTCCGTAAGCGCCCTGTCCAAAGTATACAGTATTAAGGTATAGAAGTAAAATTTGATCCTTGGTGAATTTTTGTTCAAGATTTTTCGCAAGCTCAATTTCCTTAATCTTTCGTGCAATAGTCCTTTCATTCGATAAAAAAAGATTACGTGCCAATTGCATTGTTAAAGTACTTCCACCCTCAACATGCCCCGTCATGGTCTTAAATATTCCCCGGATTATTCCTTTTACCGAAACTCCGTTGTGGTTATAAAAGTCTCTGTCTTCGGTTGCAATTAAACTCCAGAGTAAATATTGGGATATATAGCCGGTACTGCGTACGTCAACGCGTTCTTTTTCGCCAAAATATCCGATTACTATACCGTCTTCAGAAACTGCATAGGACGAATACTGAATATTAATCGGAGGCAAATCCTGCGAGAAAATTAATTCTGTATTGACGAGTACTAAAAAGAAAGAAATCTGGAGAATTAATGTGGTTTTAACAGTTAGCAGTTTATCAAACATATTCATCAATAAAAAAATCAATAAAATCTTATCATAAAATTAACTAAATAATTATTCTTATTTTTTTTGTAATAAAAAAATGTCGATTTAACTCCTTATTGATACATCCGGAAAAAAAACAAAAGTATTTCGATTGATTATAAAAAAGCTTATTTTCCTAATGAATTACAAAAAAGTTAGCTTTTAAGGACAACTGGATTAACATTAATCCGCAGAGGCACAATGAAAGAATTCTTTAGTGTGCTGGAAGTTTCTAAATTACTAAACCTTAGCCGGTCTTCGGTTTTATATTACATAAGGTCGGGAAAATTAAAAGCAGTTCAGGTTGGTAAAATTTATATAATTTCAAAGGAAAATTTTGGGGAATTCCTGAAAAAGCAAAAAAACAGAAAAAAGCATATCAAACAAAACCAGACCACGTTAGAGTTTTAACCTAAACCAGATAGTTTTTCTCTTACTTTTTGTGAGAAATTAGTTAATAAAGGGTACATATCTAACTTGAACTATTTGAAATGTATAAAATATAGAACTTTTTTCCCGATTAGAAGTCAAAATTTATATTTAATAGATTAAAAATTAAGCCGTTTAGTAAAATGGCTGACATATATTATAGCTGAAAAAAAATGTGAATATTTGTTGTGTTTTTAGACATTATTCAATGTAGATAATTATTTGACTTAATTATATAACAAAAAATTTGTTATATTTATTGTTTGAAATTAGTGAAATGCCATAAGTAGTGTAGTATTATTAAAATAATATGCTGGAGACAAGTAAAAATTGAAAATAACTAAGCAATTCACAAATCGTGAGAGTAAATCATTAGATCAATATTTGCTGGAAATCGGAAAAGTTGATTTAATTACACCCAATAGAGAAATAGAATTAGCTAAAAAGATAAAAAAGGGCGATAGAATTGCCCTCGAGGAATTAACAAAGGCTAATTTGAGATTCGTTGTGAGTGTTGCAAAGCAATTTCAGAATCAAGGTCTTTCATTAGGTGATTTAATTAATGAAGGAAATCTTGGCTTGATTAAAGCTGCTGAACGATTTGATGAAACAAGAGGTTTCAAATTTATTTCTTATGCCGTATGGTGGATTAGACAGTCTATTATGCAGGCGATTGCAGAGCAATCAAGAATGGTTAGATTACCATTAAACAGAGTTGGTACTTTAAATAAGCTTGGCAAAGCATATTCAAAGCTTGAACAGGAATATGAGAGAAAACCAAGCGCCTCAGAACTTGCTGTGGAACTTGATATGAAAACGGATGAAGTTACAGATACACTTCAACTTTATGGCAGGCATGTTTCTATGGATGCGCCTTTTGCAGGAGATGATGATAAGAATAGTCTTATTGATGTTCTTCCTAATGAACAGCAGCCCGCTCCTGATGTAAAGTTAATGCAGGAATCTCTTAAAGCTGAAGTTGAAAGTGTCCTTTCAACATTGAGTGAAAGAGAAGCAAGTGTGTTAAGACTTTATTTCGGAATTAACGGGGAACATTCCGCTACATTGGAAGAAATCGGCGAAAGATTCAATTTAACAAGAGAAAGAGTACGTCAGATTAAAGAAAAGGCGCTCCGTACCTTGAGACATCCTTCCAGAAGCCAAAATCTAAAAGCTTATTTAGGTTAAAATTTAGTAAGGCATTTCATCTTTCCATTGATGAAATGCCTTACTTTTTCCCCTATTTTCATTAAAAAAATCCCGTTATCTTTTATAATATTCTGCTTAAATTTAATTTTAGTTATATTTCAACTATTTCATTAAAACAATCGGATAATTGATATGAAGAATCTACCCCTTATGATCACTCCGTCAAAACCTAATTTTATCCTGTTCTTTTCCGGTATGGCAGTCGGAATCCTAATCTTAATGGTAATTGGTATTTATTCTTCTAACCAAAATGCAGGTATGAATTCCAAAATAATTTTATCCGGACAGGATGCAGGTGCTTCTTGCAGAATTATTACTCCAAAAATTCCTGATGATATTAATTTTGCCGGTGAAAAGGTGCCCTTGGGAAATTTTGAAGTAAAGGAAAGAATTGAAAGAGAATTTTTAGTTAACGCATATTGGTATTCGGCAACCATTCTTGGCATAAAAAGATCGAACAGGTGGTTCCCTGTAATTGAACCTATTTTACAGAAATATAACATTCCCGATGATTTTAAATATATCCCGGTAATAGAAAGCAATTTATACAATTCCGTTTCACCTGCGGGTGCTGTGGGATTTTGGCAGCTTACGGAAGATATAGCAAAAAAATACGGTTTGGAAGTCAATGATGAAGTTGATGAGCGGTATAACGTGGAAATGTCTACAGAAGCAGCCTGCAAATATTTTTTAGAAGCATATAATAATTTTAAAAGCTGGACTTTAACGGCTGCCGCATATAACATGGGCAGTAATGGTTTGGAAAAACAAATAGAAAAACAAGAATTAAAGAATTATTATAATCTTCTTCTTAATGATGAGACCTCACGGTATGTAGCAAGGGCTATTACTATAAAAGAAATATTTTTGCACCCGGAAGAGTTTGGCTACTATATAAAGAAGGAAGAATTATATCCTCCTTTAATGACTACTAATGTTGAAGTGAATTCTTCGATAAGTAGTTGGACGGATTTTGCATTTAATCATGAAATAAATTATAAAATTTTAAAATATTATAACCCCTGGTTGAGAGATATTACTTTAACTAATAAAAAGGAGAAAACTTATGAAATAAAGATTCCGGTTAAAGGCAGTATCGAAATGATAAAAGAGGAATAAATCTGCTTATTATAGATAAAAACTTCTTCCAAATAATTGAAATTTAGCACTGAATAAGATAAATAATGACAAAAAGCTTGGAAACGGTTATCTAAGGTGTTAAATTTCCATCTAATTTGAGAAAGATTATTCCAAAACCCCATAAAGTACTAAGAAAATTTATTCTTTTAATTTTTGAAAATAAACCATTAAAAAATAATAATGAGAGGAAAAAAAATCGTGAGAAGAAATCTAATTGCAATTATTGCTTTTTTTCTATTTAGCAGTTGTATATTGTTTGCCCAACAGGGAACAAAAGTAGGCTATATTGATTCTCAGTCAATTTTGACTCAGCTACCGGAAGCCATTAAAGCACAAGGTGATGTTCAGGCAGCTATTGATAAGATTAAAGCACAAATCGACAGTATCGGTCAAGTTTATCAGACTACACTTGCTGATTATCAGAAACAAGCTAATTTGATGACCGATGCAAAAAAGCGTGATGCCCAACAGAAAATTATGAATATGGAAAAAGATTATAATGATTTAAGAGCTAAGCTTGATGCTAATGGTGAAGTTGCCCTGTTAAATCGTAAACTTATGAGCCCAATTGTTGATAAGATTAAAGCTGCGGTAGAAGAAATAGCAAAACAAGCAGGTGTTCAATTAGTCTTGGAAAAAAGCGATCAATTGCAGGTTGTCTGGTATGCTGAATCTTCAATGGATTTAACATTTAAAGTTTTAGATAAACTTAAAACCGGAAAATGAAAAATTTAAGGCGGTTGAAATAATTTAACCGCCTTTTTTATTACTAATACTTTTCTCCGGCGCGCCAAATCAAATTATTAACTCCCGAAGATTACTCATCTCTTCAATACATCATATTATCTAATTATAAAAACTATTTGAGTATTTCTTTTATCTTATCGTACCCGCTTCTACTCATAGGCAAAATTGATTTATCTTCAAGGACAATTTGGTAACTCTCTTTTTCAAGAAGTTCAATTTTTTTTATCCGTTTAACCGGGGCAATATATGATCGGTGAATTCTTACAAAGTCCGCCGGGTTAAGGTGTTCTTCAAAATATTTCATCGTCTTTTGTTTAAGGAATTTGCTCTCCCTGGCATAAACCATAACATAATCATCCTGCGCCTCTAAATATTGTATGTCTTCGACCTGAACGACGGAAATTTTAGGCCCATCCTTTATTACTATCCTTTCTAAGAATTCTTCCTTTAGCTCATTTTGTATTATTAAACTCTTAATAACCTCGGAAGTGTCTGATTTATCTTTCAAGCGAAGTAGAGCCTTACTTAACCCTTCATTAAACCTATGCTGGGAAAACGGTTTCAATAAATAATCGGCGGCATTTACTTCAAAAGCTTTAAGTGCAAATTGATCGAAAGCG
>Ga0116130_1000254_pt1 | contig 34684 bp, 37 predicted proteins | sample June2015DPH_17_5_FD_89733 | JGI IMG/M metagenome (GOLD analysis project Ga0116130, IMG submission 89733) | Peatland microbial communities from SPRUCE experiment site at the Marcell Experimental Forest, Minnesota, USA - June2015DPH_17_40 | ecosystem: Environmental > Terrestrial > Soil > Wetlands...
CGTTTTCCTGGCGCGAGACCACGCCTTTGTCGAACAGCTTTTGCCAGCGGTCTTTGGTGACTTCGGCCAGTTGCAGGTTGGCCTGGCCCTGCACCAGGTTGGCCTGTGCCTGCTGGATGGCGGACGCGGCCTGGTCGTCCTGGGCCTTGGCCTGGCGGATCTGTTGATCGATTTCCGGCGCCTCGATTTCCGCCAGCACCTGGCCGGCGGCGACGCGGTCGCCGATATCCACCAGACGCTTGCGAATGTAGCCGGAGGCGCGCGCCAGCACGGGAGCCTCGGTGACGGCCTCGATGCTGCCGGGCAGCACCAGGCTGGTCTGCAAGCCGGAGCGCTTGACCTCCGCGACGTTCACCTCGAGCAGGCTCTGGGATGAGGTGCGCGATTCGGCCGCCAACACTTGTTCGCGGTGCTGGCGCGGCGCATACCCGAGGAAGTATCCGGCCACCGCCAGCGCCACCAACAGGAGCACGACGACCATCAGCGTCCGCCCGGAAGGTCCGGCGGCAGCCCCGCCGCGGCCCTCCGCCAGCTCTTGTTTCTGCTGTTCCAACTGCCGCTTGAGATCTTCGACCTCGGCGCGCAACTGTTCTTCGCTGGTATTGAGTTGGTTCATTCGGCACCCTCACGGAGCGTCATTTCGTCCAAGTATTGATGTTCTTCCTCGACAATGAGGCGTTCGTGATCCACCGGCGGTTTGGTCCGCAGCAGGCTGTACATTAATGGAACCACAAACAGCGTGGTGATGGTGGCCAGGATGAGGCCGCCAATCACGGCACGGCCGAGCGGCGCGTTCTGCTCGCCGCCTTCGCCCATCCCCAGCGCCATCGGCAGCATACCGATGATCATCGCGGCCGCCGTCATGATGACCGGGCGTATGCGCGTGTGGCCGGCGGAGAGCGCGGCGGAACGGGCGTCCATGCCTTCCTCGCGCTGATCGTTGGCGAACACCACCATCAGGATGCTATTCGAGGTGGCCACGCCGATGCACATGATGGACCCCATCAACGAGGGCACGCTGAAAGTGGTTTGCGTGAGAAACAGGATCCACACAATTCCGGCCAGTGCGCCGGGCAGCGCCATCAGAATGATGAACGGGTCCAGCCACGACTGGAAGTTGACCGCCATCAGCAGGTAGACCAGCACCACCGCGAACGCCATGCCCAGCCCGAGGCGGTAGAACGAGCTTTGCATCATGGAATACTGGCCGCGCACGTCGATGCTGGTGCCGCGCGGCAGATGGGCGGACGCTTTGTCCACAATCCGGTCCACGGCCGATCCCACCGAGCCCAAATCCTGGCGGTAGACGTTGGCGTAAATGTCGAACACCGGCGTCACGTTGTAATGGTTGACGATTTCCGGAGCCACGCCGCGCGTCACGCCGGCCAGGTTGGAGAGCAGTTGCGGGCCGCCGGCGGTGGCGCCCGGGTTGCCGTAGGCGGTCGAGTTCTGGCTGGGACTGGCGCCGGTGGCCGAGTTGTTCCCATTAGCGGTGCCGGCCATAGAATTCGGCGTGTTGGAGTTGAAGGCCGACGCCAGCGGCGCGATGGGGGTGTTCATCAGCGCGGACATGCTGTTCATGCGGTATTGGGGCGTCTGCATGGCCACGAAGTAGCTCACGCCGTTGCGCCAGTCGAGCCACTGGGTGGGCGCGATCTGACTGCTCGAAGCCAGAGATATCAGCATGCTGTTGCCGACGTCGGCCTGGGTGAGGCCCACCAGACCAGCCTTATCGCGGTCCACATTGATATCGATTTCGGGCCAGTCCACCACCTGGTGAATGTGCGGGTCCGCCACGCCTGGTATACGGGCGATGGCGGTTTCCAGGTTTTGCGCGATCTTATAATTGGCGTCCGCGTTGCGTCCCACCACTTGCACGTCGATGGGAGCCGGCAGCCCGAAATTCAAAATCTGGTTGGTGATGTTGGCGGCTTCGAAGAAGAACACCATGTCGGGAAACTTGTCGTGCAAGCGGCTGCGCAAGCGGCCCACGTATTCCTCGGTGGGGCCGTGGTCCTCGGGCTTGAGCGAAATCAGGATGTCGCCATCGGCCACGCCGAGGGTGGGATTGTCGCTAAAGGCCAGGTTGAAGCCGCTGTTGGGAAGGCCGATGTTATCGATGATGGTGTCGATCTCGCGCGCCGGAATCTCCCGGCGGATCTCGCGTTCGATGGAGGCGAAGATGGCCTCGGTCCGCTCGATGCGCGTTCCCGAGGGCGCGCGGGCGTGCAGCCGCATCTGCCCCGAGTCCACGGTCGGGAAGAAATCGCGGCCAATCAGCGGAGCCAGCAGCAGCGACGCAACGATGAAGACGGCAAAGCCCGCCAGCACCGGGGAGCGATGCTCCAGGCACCAATCGAGCAGCGCCCGGTAGGAACTGCGCATTCGCTCAAAACGCCGGTTGAACACGTAGTGCGTTTTCCAGATGGGGCCCGTGCCGCCGGCGGTTTCGCCGTGAGATCCCTGCGCGTAGAGCTTGGTTTCCGGCCGGAGCATGTAATGCACCATGTTCGGAATCAGGGTGCGGGAAAGCAGGTAAGAGGCCAGCATGGCGAAAACCACCGCCATGGCGAGCGGGGTGAACAGGTACTTGGCCGCGCCGGTGAGGAGCAGCACGGGCACGAAAACGATGCAGATGGAAAGCGTGGAAACGAAGGCCGGCGCGGCGATCTGCTGCGCCCCATCGAGCACCGCGCGCACCAGCGGCTTCTTCATGGCCATGTTGCGATGCGTGTTTTCGATTTCCACCGTGGCGTCGTCCACCAGGATGCCCACCGCCAGCGCCATGCCGCCCAGCGTCATCACGTTGATAGTGTGGCCCAGCGCGTTGAGCACGATCAGCGAAACCAGAATCGAAAGCGGAATCGATATACAGACGATCACCGTGCTGCGCCAGCTTCCCAGAAACACCAGGATCATCAGGCCGGTGAGGAACGCGGCAGTGACGGCTTCGCGCACCACGCCGTTGATGGCCGCGCGCACGAACACCGACTGGTCGAACAACTGCCTCACCTGGAGCGCCGGATTCAGCCCGGCCAGAATTTTCGGCAGCGCCGCCTTGACGTTGTTCACCACCGCCAGAGTGGAAGCCTTGCCATTGCGCATCACGGTGAGCAGCGCCCCGCGCGTGCCGTTGGCGCGCACGATGTTGGTTTGCACGGCGTACCCGTCGCGCACCTGGGCCACATCGCCCAGCCTGATCGTGGCTCCATTCACCACCTTCAGCGGCAACGCGTTCATCTCGCTCAGGATGCGTGGGCTGGAATTGAGCTTGACCTGGTAATCCTTGTCGCCGATCTTGATATCGCCCGCCGGCAGAATCAGATTCTGGTTGCCCAAGGCGGTGGACACCTCGGCGGGCGACAGGTTCTTGGCGAACATCTGCTCCGGAATCAGGTCCACCATCACCTCGCGATACTTGCCGCCATACGGCAGCGGCACGGCGGCTCCCGGAATCGTGGCAAGCTGAGTGCGAATGAAGTTCGAGCCCAGGTCAAACAGATCCTGCTCGCTCAGCGTTTTGCTCTCCAGCCCCAGTTGCAGGATGGGCACGCTCGAAGCGTCGTATTTAATGATACTGGGCGGCGTGGTGCCGGGCGGAAAGATCCTCAGCAGCGTCTGCGCAATGGCCGTCACCTGCGAGAGCGCCACCTCCACCTTAGCGTTGGGTTGGAAGTACACGCGCGTGACGGAAACACCGGAGTAGGATTGCGATTCGATGTGCTCGATATCGTTGACGGTGGTCGTCATGGAGCGCTCGAAGATCAGCACCATGCGCTTTTCCATTTCCTGCGGAGGAAGGCCGGTGTAGCTCCACACAATGCTGACCACCGGAATGTCGATGTAGGGGAAAATATCCACCGGCATGGTGATGATGGCGGATACGCCGAGGATGGCGATCAGGATCGACATCACCACGAACGTATACGGACGTTTAAGAGCGAGTCTTACGATCCACATGAGAGCTGCAGGCTTCCAGTACGCGGCGCGCTACGGCGCCAAAGTTGGATGATATATCTAGTATTTTAAACGATTTCGCGCCACTGGGAAGCCTCCGCGGAAGGTTCTTGGGATAGCCCTTTTGAGCTATTGGTGGGGGTGAGGCAGGTCCCCGACCTGCCTGGGACTCGATGCCCTCGTCGCGCTGCCAGCCGCGACGACCAGTCTGCCAGGGTGTTACTCTCGGTCTCGATGCAGACACGTGAGAACGCAGAATGGCCGCCAATCGCCCTCGCTTGGAGACAGAAGCTCGCTGCTTTCTGGTCCATCACTTGGCCCAGTGGTTTGGCGATACTCGTCTTGATTTGTGTTCTCCCCACTGGCTGGACGGTTGCCGACGCTGCGCGGCATGCCCTCGCGTTAAATCTCGCGGCTAATCTTGTCTTCTTCCTTTGCCAAGCGATGCTCGTTCCCCGGCTTATTCGGAAACGGTATCGCTCCTTCCGAGTGGACATCTTGCGCGAGGACGGCTCAGCGAGCGGACGGCGTACTTCGCGGTGGGGTCGTCCAGCTTCACCTCACCGTGCTGCACTATGTCGGCCAACAGCAGCGCGGTGAACACCTTGGTCATGGAGCCGATCTCGAAAACGGTGTCGCCGTTGAGCGGCCGCGCGTCGTCCTTGGCTGGCTTGCCATAAACAACGATTCGCGTGCCCGAGGGCTCGATGACCGCAACTACCATTCCCACCGCGTTGTGACGCTCGTCCACGCGTTCGGTCAGGATGCGGCGGATCTCGGCATCCGGCGGAACGGGAGATTGGGCCCGCGCGGCGGCGGCCGCTAACAACAGCGGTAGAGCGATTCGCCAGAACATACTTATTGCTCCAGTGCTTTCAATTCGTCGATCTTGGTTTGCAGACTGCGCGCCCCAATTTGGTTCAATTTCGCCACGAGCCAGAAGACACCGCCAACGAAGGCGAACGAAAGGGCGGCCGTGAGAACGCGATAGCGGATCGGGATGGGTACCGTGATCGCCGTTCCGGCGATAAACACTGCGAGGCCGGGAATCAGCGGGCCCAGGTACCAGCTCCAGACGTTTTCCAGAGCGTCGCGCTGGCGTTCCAGCCCGCGGCGATGGAATCCCAGGCATTGCTCGAATTCGGTTGCGGCGGGCGCAGTCTCAGACGAAGCGCGCCGGTGGAGCTGGTACGCCACAAACAGCGCCCCGGCGATGGTCATCACCGCGCCCGCGCGGGCAACGAGGCCGGGAACCAACTTGAAGTAATACCCGAACACGATAACCACAACCACGATGGCTGCGTATTCGCGCGCGTTGCGCCACCAGATGCGGTGTTGAAACTTGCCGGCTCTGCGCCGGATTTCTTCGAGCGGCATAGTGATATTCTCCACTGGCTGCTTTTGCCAGGCATTACAAAGTTCGTCCTGCGGAAGTTCATTCGGAGGAAGTTGATTAGGCATGCTGCACCCCCTGAGAGAACCGCCTCGCCAGCACGGTTTTGATGCGATGAATCTTGGTGGCCACGTTGCCCGCGGCGAGTCCGGTGATTTCGCCGATGGCGGCGGCGTCCATTCCCTCCAAGTAAGAGAGAATCACCTGCCGGTCGAGCGGCTTCAAACTTTGAATCATCTCCGTCAGTCGCGCCAGCACCTGGCGGCGTCCTGCCGCCCGATCGCCATCGCGGTCGCCCAGCGTGAGCTCGACTTCTTCCAGGCTGACCAGGTTGCGGTCGCCGGAGCGCCGCCGGCCGATTCCGTAGCTCACCGCCGTATTGTGCGCCACCCGGTAGACCCAGGTGCGCGGCGAGCAGCGGCCGTCAAACAGCGCGAAGCTGCGCCAAAGGGCCAGGTGGATCTCCTGCAACAAATCGCGCCGACGGTCCGCATCGAACTCGTACGCGCGCGCCAGCCGTTCCAGCGCCGCGCCATACTCGGCCGCCGCCTGGTGATATCGTTCGTCCTGGCTCGGATCTCCCACACTTCAGATAGTCGCTGCTGGCGGGGGGTTCTTACAAGCAATTTCGCGAGGCGCGCGATAATAAGCAGGTAGGGCATGCTTTAGCTTGCCAACGCCAGGTGGGGCAGGTTTCAACCTGCCAAAGCCCGCTTGCGGGCGAGTTCTTTTTTCGTTCGCCCGGGGAAGCCGGCGGGGGGCACGCTGTTACATAACGAGGCCCAATCTCTATGAAGATCTCGGTTCTGACCCTCGCCGCCCTGGCTTGTCTCCATGCCGCAGCGCCGGCGCCCATCCGCGTAGTAGTGGCAAAGGATGGCAGCGGCGATTACCCCACCGTGCAGAACGCCGTGGACCACGCCTTCGACCGGGTGCTGGCTCCGACCACGGCGCGGCTGATCATCGAGATCCGCCCCGGCATCTATCACGAGCGCGTGCGCGTGCCGCACGACCGGCCGCGCGTCACTTTCCTCGGCCAGGATGCCCAGTCGACCATCATCACTTATGGCGTGGGCGCCAAGGACGTCGGCGGCACCTTCTTCAGCGCCACCGTCGATATCAACGCCGACGAGTTCGAGGCGCAAAACATCACCTTCGAAAACTCCTACGGCACCGGCACGCAGGCGGTGGCGATTTCTGTACACTCCGACCGCGCCGTGTTCCGCAACTGCCGGTTTCTGGGAATGCAGGACACGCTCTACGCCGCCAGCGGCCGCCAATATTACGTCGATAGCTACATCGCCGGGCACGTCGATTTCATTTTCGGCAACGCCGCCGCGGTGTTCGACCATTGCCAGATCCACAGCCGCGGCGCGGGCTACGTGGCCGCCGAAAGCCGCACCATGGCCGATGGCGCACAGGGCTTCGTGTTCACCCACTGCCGGCTGACGGCCGATGCCGGCGTGCACGACGTCTTCCTGGGCCGCCCGTGGCGCAACTATTCGCGCGTGGTGTATCTGGAATGCTGGATGGGCGACCACATCCGCCCCGAGGGTTGGAATAACTGGAACAAAGAAGCCGCCGAACAGAGTTCGTGGTTTGCCGAGTACGGTTCCGATGGTCCCGGCGGCAACGCGGCCGCCCGCGTGAAGTGGGCGAAGCCGCTCACCGCCGCCGAAGCCCGCGATTTCCGCCCCGAAGTTTTCCTCCGCGGCGCCGACGGTTGGAATCCGGCGGTAGGGCAGTAACTCGATTTGCATTGGTGGGGCACGCTTTTAGCTTGCCAACGCCCGCTTGCGGGCGATTGTTTCTCGGCTTGTAATCAAGCGGCAATGGCGTTTGCTTTCGGTTGCTGAATTCGAGAGACTCGAAGAGCGGAGGCCGAACGATGAAGCGGATTCTGTCGACGTCTCTGGTGGCGGCACTGGCAATGGCCGGCAGTGGGCTTACGCCGCGCGGCGGCCCGTCGGACTACCCTGCGCACGCAAACGCGGGACAACTCACGGTTGCGGCTGCCGCCATTTCAGCGGATCAGGCGAAGAAGATACTCGGCGCCGGAATCGATCAAGCCGGGTACCTGGTATTCGAAGTGGCGCTGTATCCGGAACCGGGCAGCGAAGCCGCCGTGTCGTTGGGCGACTTCACGCTCAGCCTGGGTGCGGACGGCAGCTCCATGCGCGCGGCCGAGCCGGACGTGGTGGCAGCCGCCGTGGTTCCCTATCCGGCCATCCACCTACCCGAAGCGCCTGGCAAGGTGCACGTCAGCACTGAAACCGACATCGGGTATGCATCGGGTGGATACGGCCGGCAGGGCGGCGTCTACACCACCCAGGGAGTCGCCGTCAGCAACTATCCGGACCAATCGCCGCAGCCGCCGCCAAATACCGCCTCCAAGGACCTGACGCGCGATCAAATCGAGCGGTCGCTCGCCGCCAAGCGACTGCCCACAGGTCGCATCACGCATTCGGTTGCGGGTTATCTCTACTTCCCCAAACCCTCCGGGCACTCCCGCAAAGACGGTTTCCACTTGTCGTGGTTCGGCGAAACCGCCCAAGCCAGGATGACGGTACCGCCGGCGAAGTAGGGCGGCGCACCGCCAGCTCCGCACTATGCCGGGACAACGGAGCCGCGACCACAGGGAGCGGTCGGGTCGCGCGAGAGTCGATACCCAGGGCGCCCCTCGCCTCCGCTTTTGTGTTAGCACAGAGTACTTGGGGGCGCGCCCATGCCGAAGTACATCGCAGCCATCGATCAGGGGACATCCAGCACGCGGTTCATGGTCTTTGACCGCAAGGGCGCGGCGGTCGCGGTGGCGCAAAAGGAGCATCGCCAGATCTATCCCAAACCGGGATGGGTGGAACACGATCCGCTGGAAATCGTCACCCGCACGCGCGAGGTGGTCGCGGAAGCCATGGAGCGCCGCGGCCTCGCGCCCGCCGAACTGGCGGCCATCGGCATCACCAACCAGCGCGAAACCACCGTGGTCTGGGACCGCAAAACCGGCGAGCCCGTCTACAACGCGCTGGTCTGGCAGGATACGCGCGTGGCGGAGATGGTGGCTGAGTTGGCCCGCGAGGGCGGGCAGGACCGTTTCCGCGCGCGGACCGGCCTGCCGCTGGCCACCTACTTCAGCGCCGCCAAGATCCGCTGGATTCTCGACAACGTGGCCGGAGCGCGGCGGCGCGCCGAAGCGGGCTCGCTCGCGTTCGGCAACATCGATACCTACCTGGCATGGCATCTGACCGGCGGCGCCAGCGGCGGCATTCACGTCACCGACGTCACCAACGCCAGCCGCACGCAGTTGATGAACCTGGACACGCTCGATTGGGATGACGAAATGCTGCGCGCGTTCTCGATCCCGCGCGCCATGCTGCCCGAGATCCGCTCCAGCAGCGAAGTCTACGGGCACGCCGTCTGGGACGCGGTGAAGGGCGTGCCGATAGCCGGCATTCTCGGCGACCAGCAGGCAGCGCTGGTCGGGCAAGCCTGCTTCGAGCCGGGCGAGGCCAAGAACACGTATGGCACCGGATGTTTTCTGCTGATGAACACCGGCAGGCGCCCGGTCGCTTCCACCTGCGGCCTGCTCACCACCGTGGCCTACCGTTTGAGCGGCCAGCCGGCGCACTACGCTCTCGAAGGCAGCGTCGCGCTGGCCGGCGCGCTGGTGCAGTGGCTGCGCGACAACCTTGGCCTGATTGCCTCGAGCGACGGTGTCGAAGCGTTGGCGCGCACCGTGGAGGATAACGGTGGCGTCTACTTCGTGCCCGCGTTTTCCGGCCTCTATGCGCCCTATTGGAAGGATTCGGCGCGCGGCGTGATCGCCGGCCTGACGCGCTACGCCAACAAAGGCCACCTGGCGCGGGCGGTGCTCGAAGCGACGGCCTTCCAGACGCGCGAGGTGCTTGACGCCATGGAGCGCGATTCGGGCATCCACCTGGCGACCCTCCGCGCCGATGGCGGCATGGTGGCCAATGAGCTGCTGATGCAGTTCCAGGCCGACATTCTGAACCGCCCCGTGGTGCGGCCCGTGATGCGTGAGACCACCGCTCTCGGCGCGGCATACGCGGCGGGCCTGGCAGTGGGCTACTTCGCGGACCAGGCCGATTTGCGCGCCAACTGGGAAGCGGATCGTACCTGGCAACCCGCCATGGATGAAGCGCGGCGCGCCCGGCTCTATCGCCATTGGAAAAAGGCCGTGCAGCGGTCCTTCGACTGGGTGGACGGCAAGGAGAACGGCTGATGCCGTCACCGTGGTTCGGCGAGTTCATGGGGACGCTCATCCTCATTCTCTTGGGCAATGGCGTTTGCGCCAACGTGCTGCTGAAGCGGTCGAAAGCCGAAGGCGCGGGCTGGATGGTGGTCGCCACCGGCTGGGGACTGGCTGTCTTCGCCGGCGTCTTCACCGCCATCGCCTGCGGTTCGCGCGACGCGCATCTGAGCCCCGCCATCACGCTGGCTGTGGCAATCAAAACCGGCGATTTCGCCAAGCTCCTGCCTTACGCCAGCGCGCAGTTGCTGGGCGCGTTCACCGGCGCGGCGCTGGTGTGGCTGCACTTCTTTCCGCATTGGAAAGTAACCGAAGATCCGGAGACGAAGCTGGGCGTCTTTGCCACGTCGCCGGCTATCCCGAACCGCGCGGCCAATCTGGCGAGCGAGGCAATCGGCACCTTCGTGCTGGTGCTGGTGGCGGCGGCGCTGGGCTCGAAAGCCGTGTCCGCGACCGGGACCGCGCCGGGCCTCGGCCCGTACCTGGTGGGCTGCCTGGTGTGGGCGATCGGACTGTCGCTCGGCGGCACCACCGGTTACGCCATTAACCCAGCGCGCGACCTGGGCCCGCGCCTGGCGCACGCCCTGCTGCCCATCGCCGGCAAAGGCGGTTCCAATTGGAGCTACGCGCCGGTCCCGATTCTCGGCCCGCTGGCCGGCGCCGCGCTGGCCGGATGGCTGGTCCGCGCCGTGGGGTTTTGAAGGCTACCCCAACCCTTCCAGCTCGCCTTCGAGCAGCGCCACGTGCTCTTCTTCTTCGGCGGCCAGCTCGCCGCAGAGATCTTTCTCGAGACCGGCGGGCAAATCGCCGGCCAGCTTGCGGAAGTGATCGCGCGTGCGGCGCTCCATTTCGAGCGCAACCTCGTACAAATCCTTCACGCCCGTCTCCTGGTCGAGCACTAGCCCGTGAAACAGCCAGTTCGCTAGCAGCTTGTCCTGGTCGGCGGAGAGTTCCACGGTCTCCCGGTCGAGGTGCGCGTGGTACTTCTCTTCGAGCTCGTGCAGGTGGTCGAGCTCGGCTTCGTAGAGCCGCTCGAGCACCGCGCGCTGCTCGGGCGATTGGGCCCGCTCGCGCGCCAGCTTATAAAAGTGGAACGAGTTCAGCTCAAACTCGACCGCCTCGCGAATGGCGCGGAAGCGCATCGAATCGCCCAGCTCGCGCCCTTCGATCACCTCCAGCGGGCCGCCGCACATAAAACATTTTCCATACGGCACGGCGAATCCCGTGGTCAGTTTCAGGCAGCTCTTGCAGCGCCAGGTGTAGCGCACCTGCGCGCAGCAGATTTCGTCCTCATCGAGAACGCGGTGGCACTTCGGACAGGAAGATGGCATGTTAGTGAACCTCCGCCGGCGCCGGTTCGGCCGCGCGCGGCTCGGCCAGGCCCATGTATTCCAGCATGCCCTGCGCGGCGCGCCGGCCGGCGCCCATTGCCAGAATCACGGTGGCCGCTCCGGTGACGATATCGCCGCCCGCGAACAGCCCCGGAATCGAGGTCATCGCGGTGCGCTCGTCCACCTGAATGTATCCCCACTTATTGACCTTGAGGCCCGGTGAGGTTTGGGCGATGATCGGGTTGGCGCTGGTTCCCAGCGCGTAGATTACCGTGTCCACATCGAGCAGGAATTCCGACCCGGCCACCGGAATCGGCGAGCGCCGGCCGGAAGCATCCGGCTCGCCCAGCTCCATCTTCTGGCAGCGCATGCCGGTGACCCACCCGGCCGCATTGCCGACGATTTCGACCGGCGCCGTCAGCCACAGGAAGTCGATGCCCTCTTCCATGGCGTGCTCGAGCTCCTCCACGCGCGCCGGCGATTCGCGGCGAGACCGCCGGTAAACGCACGTCACGCTTTGAGCGCCCATCCGTTTCGAGACGCGCAACGCATCCATCGCCGTGTTGCCCGCGCCCACCACCGCGACGCGCTGGCCCAACCCGACCGGCGTATCGTAGAGCGGCTGCTTGTGGCCGCGCATCAGGTTGACGCGCGTCAGGAATTCGTTGGCGGAGAACACGCCGTTGAGCGCCTCGCCCGGTATCCCGGCGAATTTGGGCGACCCGGCGCCGGTGCCGACGAACGCGCAATCGTAGCCCATCTCGCCGAGAAGCTGCGGGATGGTGAACAGCTTGCCGATGATGGTGTCGAGCCGGATTTCGACCCCCATCTTCTTCATGTTTTCGATTTCGGCGTCGATGATCACGTCCGGCAGGCGGAATTCGGGGATGCCGTATTTCAGCACGCCGCCGGCCACGTGCAGCGCCTCGAAGACGGTGACCGAAACGCCGTGGCGCGCCAGGTCGCCCGCGCATGCCAGACCGGCCGGCCCCGATCCGACAATCGCGGCCCGCTTTTTCGCCGCACCGCTCGAGGTGTCGCTCTGCGCCGGCGGCTCTTCCCAGCCGCGCCCCATCGCCATATCCGCCACGAACCGCTCCAGCCGCCCGATCGCTACCGGCTGGAACTTTGCGCCCACCACGCAGGTCACCTCGCACTGCGATTCCTGCGGGCAGACGCGCCCGCACACCGCCGGCAGCGTGTTGGACGCCTTCAGAATCTGGTAAGAACGCTTGATGTCCTTGCGTTGCAGCGCCGCGATGAAGCCTGGAATATCGATACCCACGGGGCAGCCCGGCACGCAACGCGGTTTCTTGCAGCGCAGACAGCGCTCGGCTTCGTGCAACGCGCCTTCGAGCGACAACCCCAGCGCCACTTCGTCGAAATTGAGGATGCGGAGTTCGGCCGGCTGGTGCGGCATGGGCGCCCGCTCGTGCGGAATGGTCTTGAGGTTCTTCGGCCCCAGCGGCACCGGCGGAGCGGCTTCGGGTTCCGGCAGCTCGCAAGTCGAAACCACCGCGCCGACCGTTTCGACATGCGCGCGCAGGCTGGCCAGCTTGGCGGATTCGCCGCGGAACCGTTCCAGCGCGGCCTTCTCCTCGCGCTCGAAACGCTTCTGGCGCAGCGACAGCTCGTCGAAATTCACCAGATGGCCGTCGAAATCGGCGCCGTCCACGCAGGCGAATTTCATTTTGCCGCCCACCGTCACGCGGCACGATCCGCACATCCCGGTGCCATCCACCATGATCGAATTCAGGCTGACTATGGTGGGCACGCCGAACGGCCGCGTGGTCTCCGAGCAGGCCTTCATCATCGGAATCGGGCCGATGGCCACCACTTCGCTCGCATCCGTCACGCGCGACAGCACGTCGGCCAACGCGTGGGTGACGAAGCCCTTGCGCCCATAGCTGCCGTCGTCGGTGGTGACGATCAGCTCATCGCTCACCGCGCGGAACTCGTCTTCCCAAAACACCAGGTCGCGGTTGCGGAACCCCACGATGGAGACCGTGCGGTTGCCCATCTGCTTGTACGCGCGCAGTTGCGGATAAACCGGCGCTACGCCCAGGCCGCCGCCCACCAGCACCACCGTGCCCGGCAGTTTGCGGATCTGGCTGGGCAGCCCGAGCGGCCCGATGAAATCCAGAATCGTGTCTCCCTCGCGCAGCGTCATCATCTCAAAGGTGGTCTTGCCGACCGCCTGGATGACCACCGTGACGGTGCCGCGTGCGGCGTCGAAGTCCGCTACCGTCAATGGGATACGCTCTCCGTGCTGGTCGATGCGGGCCATGATGAAGTGGCCCGGCCGCGCCGCCCGCGCCACGTCGGGGGCCGCTACTTCCCACAAAAATGTCGCTGGGCCGAATTGTTTCCTATGGGTGATGACAAACACTACACTTCTCCGGAAGCAACATGGTATCAAGATTACGGATAAGCAGACCGATTAAGGTGTTAAACATTCCGTTTAGGATTTCTGAAGGGCCGCGGCCGCGGCACCCCGGGGCTAGCGCGCCTGACGGCCGGCATAGACTTCGGCGGCGCGGCAGCCTCGGTCCGGGTGCTCATCGTCGAGCGGCAGTTCCTCGATCAACTCGGCGTCTGATGCGGTATGAAAGGAGACTACGGCCCAATCCGCATCCGCCATAACCGGCCGGTGCCACCTATTGGCCGGAATCGATAGCCATCGATTTTCCACTTTCTCGTCGGGATCGCTGCGCAAGTGGTTTGAAACCCAGCGTTCGCCGCTCCACGTCCGCATGTCTGCCCAGCCCTGGTATGACATGACGCGCTGAATGCTATTGGGATGCCGTTCGGCGCCTGAGGAACTACGGGCGCGGAGGACGAAGACCCAACTGGAAGCGATGCCAGCGGGAAGCGGTGCGTAGATATCTAGCGGCACGGTGCGCCATGCCAGCCGTGTGGCGGGATCGCGCTTGAGGACGGAGGCGACGTCTTCCACCAAGGCGGACAAGAACGTCGCCGCCCGCGGCGCGCGCGCCGCCTGGTCCAGTGATTCGAGGATGTCGCGTTCGGAACTCACTTCAACAAGCCGCCTCAGATGCGCTACTGCACCACGCCGGCGCCAGCCTGCGGCTCGAGCTTGATTTCACCGAACGCGCTTTCATACTGGGTGACGTTCTGCTGCAGGACATTGAGCACCGCCTTGGCCTGCTGCGGGCTGACGTAGATGCCTTGAAAATTGTGTATGGCCACGTTGTCCGGCGACGTTTGGCTGACGCGGCCGAACAGCAGAAAAAAGTCCCACAGGTTCACCCGTACCTGGACACTGTTGGCGTAGTTCTCGCGGTATTCGGGCGACTGAATCAATTGAATCTTAGGAGGGGCTGGAGTCATCGTCTTTTCAGCGTAGCACCCGTCCTGCCGGGCGGGATTTAAGAATCTTAACGAATGTTTCCGAACCTTGGGCCCGTCCGGTGCGTCCGATGGATTGAGGGGAATTCGTCATGAAAGCACTTGTTGAAAGCCACACGTCAGGGCAGGTCTTCTGCCCGATTTGCACCCATACGGTTCCGGCTGAGCTTGATTTGCGAGGCAAACGCGCCCGGGTTGCCGCGGGTGAGCGCTGCCCGCGTTGCCAATCTTCGCTGGAGGTTGCGGTGATTGTGCAGATTCCGGAAGCTGCTTGAAAAGATTGGCCATTAGGCCGCTTAGTACGAGCTAGCCGAGAATCAGCTTGTCCCTCTGGGCGGTTTCTGCCATAGTGGGATCAGCACGGGGACGCCATGCGACGTAAAGTGACCCCAAAATCCGACCAGGTGGTTCCCGCGGAATTGCTGGAACTGGCCCGCCAAGCTGTATCTGTGGACAGCCTGAAGAAGCTGGCCGGGAAATGCTCCGTCTGCGGGGCTGAGACCGCCGATGGCTCCGACGAGCCGCTGTGTTGGGTTTGCCGCCGTCTCAAAATCAGCGCCTGGCGCGACATCGAGCACCAGATGCCGATGCAGGAATAGCGTCGTGGCGCGGGCCGTCCGGCCTGCTGAGCCGAGAGTCATCTCGGCTTTTTCTGGGCACCATTAAAGCGACCAGCATTGCGCTCACCCCAGTTGATCCAAAGCCACCAGGATCGCGCGCATCGCCGTCTCGAGCGGTGGGAGATCGCGGGCGACGACTAGCCAGACCGTCTCAAAGTCCACTTCAAAGTAGTCGTGGACCAGAACATTTCGCATGCCAGCTATTGACATCCAGTTGATCTCGGGATGCCTCTCCTTGTGCGCGGAGTCAATCCGCTGCGTCGACTCGCAAAGAACCTGAAGGTTGCGAACAATTGCGTCCTGAAGCGTATGCGAGAGAAAGACAGCGTCCCGGCCCTGTCCGGAATCCTCCCTGATTCTGCGAATGCACTCGATGACATGCTCGACATACGCGCGCTGGGCTTTCACAACGGCACGGCTTCCCGAAGAACGGCGTCGCGGATTAAGGGGCTCAGCGAGCGGCGAATTACCACCTGCACTGGCTGTCCCAGAAGTTCTTCGAGGTCGGCGACCAGGCTACCCGGAAACCACGGTGTTGTATCGCCGGTCACGTCGACGAGGAGATCCACATCGCTTTCGGGCGTGTCCTCCCCGCGAGCCACCGAGCCGAAAAGCCGGACATTGCCCGCGCCGTGCCGCGCGGCCACCCGCAGGATTTCGTCGCGATGCTCCCTTATGCGCTGACTGGCGCTCATTCATCCACTATTGTATCGTCCGGCCAGCAGAATGGAATCGATGAAGCCAGCGATCTTCCGAATCCTGAGATTCGGCGAGTTCGCACCTATGGCAGCCGGCAGTTCGGCGCTCGCAAGTCATGTCATTTACGGCCCAAAGGAAGCGTCGAGAATTGAGGACACACCGCGCTTAACCGTGCGCGCGAGATCGAGGGCCTTCTGCTCGTCTCCCAGGAGCATTTCAGGCGTGTCGCCCGGATAGCGGACTTTGACGCCGAATGGGCTCAGCCAATCCGCCTCACGCATCGCAACCGCCCAGCGCGGATCGATCCCATCTGTGAGGTCGAGCAGAACCCGGAGGTCGTGGGTTTTCGGAAACTCGATCTGGTAGCGGGTGAGGAGAGCTTTGAGATACTTTTCAGCGGCCTGCTGACAATGGAATCCGACGATTTCGCGAACCCTGAGATCGCGCGCAGCCTCGGCTGCTAACTGCTCTGCAACGTGCAAATCGGCGTCGGCTCTCTCGATCCACTCGCGCAACACCAATAAGGTGTCCGGATCAGGCGGCTGCATAAAGCACACGGCCGTACTTGGCTGCAGGATAGGCAATGCCGCCGACAATGCCTTTGGTTCGCTCGAACCGCTCCGTGCGCATCACCAGCACGTCGATCGGGTAACCAATGTCCCCGAGCGCTCGCCGAATCTGAACGCTTCGCTCATGGGTATTATCCGGCGATGGCTCAACGATCAACAGGTCGATATCGCTGTCTTTCGTCATCTGCCCGGTAGCTGCGGAGCCGAACAGAATGATTGTATCGGGTCGCGCAACGCTCAGAACGCGACGTACGATTTCCCCGAGCAATGTGTCATCGAGGCCCATTCGATCTCATCATAGCCCTTCGAGTATGCCTCTGCACTCGCGGGAGAGACATTTCGGGTTGAGAGCGCCTCAATTCGCTTGCCGGATGCTGAGCGCCGTCACCTGCCGGACCCACCTGGCGGCCCTCTTCTCACCCGGCGCCACCAAACGAAACGGTCCTTCCATCTCCGAAAGCGGCTTGCCGTCCCGCATGGTGACCACATACACCGATTTGTCCATGAAGATCGCATCCAGTTCCGGCCATGCGAATGTCGCGCGGTAGCCGTCCTTGGCTTCCACCAGCAGGTAGTAGGACGCCGCTGTGCGGTGAAACTTCTCGCCCGTCGGCAGATCGACTTTGGCAAGCACGTCCGTTAGCAGGACGCCCTCAAACGTGGCCGGGGTTCCGTGATCCGTGACCTTCACGGTCTGCTGCGGCATCTTCGAAAGGTCGGCAACGGAGAGCGTCGCGCTGGTGCCGCCGACGCCGTGAACAACCAACGTCGCCGGAACCTGGCACAGCGTCGCGGAAACCAGGAGGCCGAAGGCCCCCATCAATTTGGGTGTGCTCACAGTCGCGATTCTCGTGGTGCGGATGATAGGACTTGAACCTACACTCCCTTGCGGGAACTGGAACCTAAATCCAGCGCGTCTGCCAATTTCGCCACATCCGCGAAAGCTAGCTGCAATTATACCGTGAGGAGGCCGGAGCGCCCGGCGTTGGTGCCGCACCGGCGGATCGCGCCGCTACTCGACCCGTTTCCCGAACGCTGCCATGCCCTTCGTGAGGGTCGTTTTCGGATACTCGCCTGAGCCGCACAGTTTGAACGAGCCGAAGTCCTTGTGCCAGTCGCCATCAGGCGCGAACGGTTCGGACTTGACCCACTCTTGCAGCCGTTTCAGATCGCCGAGCGTGATCTCGCGCTCCTGGACCCGATCGAGCAGATGTTGCCAGAGACCGTGAGGGAGGTCAGAAAACCGTATTTTCGGCAATCGCGTCCTTCCCAAAGACCGCGCGAACAAGATCCTTCCCGGCCTCATTCTTGCGAGCGGGCTCCTGCTCGTCCATGAACCGCTTGTAGGCGGCCTTGAGATTCTCTTTGGCATCGAGCTCGGCGCGGGCGCCACGTTCGGCCAGGGATACCAGAGCGCGGCTCATGGTGAGGTGACGCTGTTTCGCCACGCGGCGCACTGCAGCGGCCAGCGGTGCGGGGATGGTGACGCTTTGGCGCACGGTCTTCGACTTGAGGGCGCGCGCCGTCTTCGTTCGTGTCGGCATATTCCCATTGTACGCGCCGTCCACCAGTGTGGTGCAGTGTGGGTCAGCAGGACTGCGCCCGCGCTACAGGTCCAATCGATCGGCGAACGCTTCGGCGTCGGCGGTGGATACGCGAACCTCCACGGCTCTCTCTGGCGGCGCGGCCAGGCCGTCGAAAGTTTGGAACAGCGCCAGCTTCGCGATAGCATATCGCTCGGTGGAAGTCAGCGCAAAGCCGTGGGCCGCTTGCCAGGCTGCCAGCGCGTCATCAGCCACCACCACCGCGGCCGGCAGCCATTGCGCGCGGCCCGACGACACGCGAAACTCGAACTCCAGACCGCGGCTCTGCCCGTCGCACCACTGGCGGTGGCCTTCATAGAAGTATTCGTACACGTAGCCGCTGTCGGCTGCGTAGCGCTTCACGCGCCGCGTCGCGGGCACACCATGGAGAGGCGCCGGCTTTTTCGAAAATAGTCCTATTCGCCACATCGGGCTAGGTGTAAATTCCAAACGCGCAGTACCGCGATAGCTATTGACAAGAATACCAACTGGAGTGATTATGTAGATGGAATCACGCCGGTTTGTTGATTTCGACGCCGTCTAGGGAGTCAGCCCTCGCGGGCTGGCGGGAGGTGCCAATAATAGAACCGGACTACGGTGAGGGCGGCCTCATTCGCGGTGCATGAACGGTAGTGCGGGAAGTTCTGAACGGTCGGAACAAGCCGAGCCAGATGGTTTTCGGCGCAGCGCCAGAAGCGCATAATGATGACCGGCATCAGCGATTTCCCAGTTTCATGCTTCGCGCGTGACCGCCCTCATTCCTTTTCGGCGCACTCCGCTGGAACCTCCTCCTTCTCGCGCTATTGTTTTCGAGCGCGTTGCCTGCCGGTTCGCACCTCTATTACAATGACGCCGGACGGTCGCGGCGCGGTATCATAACAAAACATCTCGTTCGCCATGGGAGCTGCTGGGCCACCGGGGGCGGCGGTGGACTTGCCGCTTGGCTGCGTCTCAAACTTTCCTGGCCCCGGCCATCTCGCAAAAAGGAGGTCCGACGTGCAACTGACCAAACTCGAAAAAAGGCAATTTGAGGAGCGCGGGTTTTCGCGCCGGAGTTTTGGGCGCCTGGCCACTCTGTTGGCAGCCGGGTCCAGCCTTCCGTTCTATAACGAACCGGCGCTGGCGCAGTTCTCCAAAATCGAGAACGCGCCGACGGATGCGGTGATGATCAACGCCAACGAGAATCCTCTCGGACCTTGCCCGGAGGCCCGCGAGGCGGTGGCCAACATCATCTCGCAAGGCGGCCGTTATTTATACGGCGAAACCGATCGGCTGGCGGCAATTCTCGCCCAACAGGAACAACTGAAGCCGAGCTACGTGCGGATCTACGCCGGATCGAGCGCGCCCCTGCACCAGGCCGTGCTCGCGTTCACGTCGCCCACCAGAGCGTTCGTCACCGCGGATCCTGGTTACGAAGCCGGCGAACGCGCGGCCCATTTCATCGGCGCCAAGGTGGCGCGCGTTCCGCTGACCAAGGACTATGCGCACGACGTGAAGGCCATGGCGGCGGTCGCCGATGCCGGCCTCATCTACGTCTGCAATCCCAATAATCCGACCGGAACGCTGACGCCGAAAGCCGACATCGAGTGGCTGGTGGCGCACAAGCCGAATGGCGCCGTGGTGATGATCGATGAAGCGTATACCCACATCGCCGGCGCGCCGTTCAACACGGACCTTGTGGCGGCGGATAAAGACTTGATCGTGCTGCGCACGTTTTCCAAGATCTACGGAATGGCCGGCTTGCGCGCCGGCGCGGCGCTGGCGCGGCCGGACCTGATCGAAAAGCTGGCGGGGTTCAGCGCCGGGATGATGCCGATCACCGGAATGGTGGCGGCCTCGGCCAGCCTCGAATCCAAAACTGTCGTGCCGGAGCGGCGCAAGAAGATCGGCGACGTGCGTTCTGACGTCTTCTCATTTCTCGATCGGCACAAGTTCCCATTCGTGCCTTCGGTTTCCAACTGTTTCATGGTCGATGTGGGCCAGCCGGGCTTAAACATCATCATGGCGATGCGCAAAGAAAAGGTCTACATCGGGCGGGTCTGGCCGAGTTGGCCCATGCACGTGCGCGTGACGGTGGGCACGGCCGAGGAAATGGCGAAATTCAAAGCTGCCTTCCTGAAAGTGATGGCCTGAAACGCCGCGCGCGCGCTTCGTCCGGCTTGCAGAAACATTTCGATACGGCGCGTTTTATACACAACTTTGCCACATGCCGCGCCGGGTAACTGCAACATCCTCTTGCCCAAGAAACTTGTTGAAAAGGACTTCCGGCGCCCAATTGCCGCTAGCGCGGCAGGCGCCGCTCGCGATACAAACAATAAGACCCATCAGGCGGCAAGCGCAGCCGTCCTGGCAAATCTCGGGGGAGGTAGCCAGGGCGGTTGCGCGAGCCGCGACGTCCCTTCCGAGTTGAACCCTGATCCTCCTGCTAAGCGCCGTAGTGGGCTACGACTCGTGCCACTTTTCCAGTCGCTGACAGCTCCATGAACTCTCCCGTACGTGTTCCCTTTTGGTTTGTGTAGTAGAGCATCACACTGTTTACGCTCGAGAGCACGTCCTCAAGGTGAAAGTGGAGTTCCGGATAGGTTTCTAGCCCTCGCTGAAAGTATGCTCTCAACGTTACCTTTCCGACCACCCTGCCGCCGGGCGTACCTAACAGCGCGGCGGCAACCGGCGAGGTCAACTCGATTGCATCCTCGTAGTGGGTCATGATCAAGTCCAGATCGTGAGCGTTCCAAGCCGCAATCCAACGGTTTGCCAGATCCCAAGCCTCGTCTCTCGTCACGCCATTCTCCAGTCGAAGTTCGTCATAATCCGCGGTGCATTATACGACGCTATAACAGAAAGAGCGGCCAGTCTGGTCCTAATGCCCGTTCTGGGCGCGGACGACACGGTCGTCGGCCCTGTTCTTTACGAGCGGGTTGCGGCGGTGCCGTCTACTTCGCTTCCACCGGCTGCCGCGCTTCCACCGGCGAGAGCCAGCCATGCTTGTCGGGCTGGCTGCCGTCGATGATGGCGAAGAACGCCTTCTGCAGCTTCTCGGTGATGGGGCCGCGGCGTCCCTTGCCCACGGTGATACGGTCCACCGAGCGGATGGGAGTGATCTCGGCCGCGGTGCCGGAGAGGAACACCTCGTCGGCGATGTAGAGCATCTCGCGCGGCACCTCCGACTCAGTGACGGGAATCGCCAGTTCACGCGCCAGGGTAAGCACCGCGTCGCGGGTAATTCCGGGCAGCGCCGACGCCCCCAGCGGCGGCGTGCGGATCTCGCCATCGCGCACCACGAACACGTTCTCGCCCGAGCCTTCACTGACGTAGCCGGCGGTATTGAGCGCGATGCCCTCGGCATAGCCGTTGGCTATGGCTTCCATCTTGATGAGCTGCGAGTTCATGTAATTCGCGCCGGCTTTGGCGAGCGCGGGCAGCGTGTTGGGCGCCAGCCGGTTCCAGCTCGAAACGCACACATCCACTCCCTGCGCCATCGCCTCTTCGCCCAGGTACTTGCCCCACTCCCAACAGGCGATGTAAACGTCGATCGGATTATTGAGCGGATTCACCCCCACCTCGCCGTAACCGCGGAACGCAATCGGGCGCACGTAGCAGGCGTTCATCCGGTTCACGCGCACCAGCTCCAGCACAGCCTCTTCCAGTTGCGCTGCAGTGAATCCCACTGGCTCCATGCGGTACACTTTGGCGGAATCGAGCATGCGCCGCACGTGTTCGCGCAGCCGGAAAACTGCCGGCCCGCTGGGCGTCGAATAGCAGCGGATGCCTTCAAACACCGAGCTGCCGTAATGCAACACGTGGGAAAGCACGTGTACGGTGGCGTCTTCCCACTTGATGAAACGGCCATTGTGCCAGATTTTTTCGGTGGGCGTGAGCATGCTTAATTATAGCGTTTCGCCGCGCCGCGGCTTCGCCCGGTCGAAAGCGGCTTGCCTGCTGGGCGTGAGCGCGCCGGCAGCCACTGCGCTTCACTTCAGCGGATAGCCGTGGACCAGCTTCAGCGTGCGCGACCAGCGTGTCTTGGTGAAGAAGTGGGTCAGGATGTCCATGATGTGGTCGACACCGATGTTACCGTTCGTCAAATCGGCGGTGGGCGCTTCGAACGACCAGTAGATCACCAGCGGCGTTCCCTCGATGTTCCGCCGCGGCACAAAACCCCAGTAGCGGCTGTCGAGCGAATCGTCGCGGTTGTCGCCCATGGCGAAAACGCAACCGGGCGGCACCACCAGCTCGCCGTTCACCACGTTGTCGGTGAGCATGGCAACCGCCGGCTCCATCACGCCCGGCTCCGGCGGCGCAGTGGGGAAGTTGTCGCGGTACTGGTCGATGTAGGGAAAGATGTGCTGTACGTACGGCTCGTCGACAGCGTGCCCGTTGAGGATAAGCTGCTTGTTCACCAGCCGGATATGATCGCCCGGAATTCCGATCGCCCGCTTCACGTAATCTTCCTTGATGTCCATCGGGTAGCGGAAGACGATGATGTCGCCGCGGCGCACGTTCCGGTAAGGCAGCACGTGTTTCGAGATCGCGCCCGGCGGGGCGAAAGTCAGCTTATCCACCAGCACATGGTCGCCAATCAGCAGCGAACCCTCCATGGAGGCGCTGGGGATCACAAAAGCCTGCACCAGGCTGGTGGTGGCGAACAGCAGCAGGATGATGGTAACGGTCCACTCCGCGACAAAGCCGCGGCGGATGTCGTGCGTCAGCGCGCGGTAGCGGTCCCAGAGGCCGCGCGGCTCTTCGGGCGTGTTCGCCGTCACCGCCGGATCGGCCTTTTCAGTCGTCTCGCTCTTGGTTTTGATCCCCACAGTTGCCATTGTAGCGAATGCACGCCGCGCGCCGCGCCGCTACAGTGTCTTGAGGTAGGCAATCAGGTCGTTCTTTTCGCCGTCGGTCAGCATGTCCTTGTAACCCGGCATGCCGCCGCCGCCTTCGTCGATGCGGCCGCGAACGGTCGAGTCGGTTACTTTCTTGCCGTTCTTCAGCTTCTCCCGCTTGAACAAGCCCTTGAGTCCGGGACCCATCTTGATTTCGGTCGAGTCCGCGTTGTGGCACACGGCGCAGGCTTCAAACACCGTCTTCCCCTTGGCCGGATCGCCGTTCGCCGCTCCCGCCAGCGCCCACGGCGCCGCAGCCAAGCACAGGCAGGCACTCATAATTCCCAGTGGTTTCATCTAGGACATTTTACCAGCTATGCCGCGCGCTCAGGCTGCGGCCGAGCAGATCGGGACAGACCGGGCCGGGTGTGCCCGGCCCCTACGGTCGGAGGTTGTAGGGGCGAGGCACGCCTCGCCCGCGAGGGCCGCGCGAAATGGCGTTTCAGGCCAGAGCTTTCATCGGGCGTTGACCGTTGGCGATGCTGACCACGGGCCTTTCAAACACGGTCATGTCCTGGATCAGCCGCTCCAGGTCGGCGTCGTCGTCAACCGTGATTTCGTGCTCGATCCAGTCGGAAAGCGGAATGTTGCGGAAATACATTCGCTCCTGCAACACCAGGCTTTTGCGGGGGTTGGCCAGCCGCCGGTTCTCGCGCGTGTAGTGGCGCTGCTCCACCTTCATCTCGCCCAGAAATGCGTCCAGCGCCTCACGGTGCGCGCGTTCCTGCGCTGCGCGCATGGCGGTCTGCAACTGCGCTTCCATGGCTTCCCGTTCGGCATGGATGGCGCCCTTGTCGGCCGCGATGCGCTCGCGCGCTTCAGCCAGCTTGACCTCCATTCGCGATTGCATGACGAACCAGGCTAATATGCCGGTTGCGACAGCCGCGACTACGGGCAGTCCAATCCACAGTTCTACTTCCATAGGGTCAATCCTAACCGCGGCCAGCCAGGGAATGCTAGCTGCCGAAAGTAAACAGACGCCGGTAAACCTATGGGAATGGAGTAGATGATGGAACGGCCTTACCCCTGGGTGCCGTCGATCTTCTGGCCTGACAGGGTATAACGGACCTCGGCGAGCTGCAACCTCGCCAGCGGTCCGAAAATGGCGGCCAGCCGCGCCCGCAGGCCGGCCAGGAAGCCCAGGTATTTCCCTGCGAAAACCGCCCGGCCGAGCAGGAAATCGGCTCGCACCAGCGCCTCCGCCGGCCGGCCGCCGTAGTGGCGCACGCGGGCCTCGGGGATCAGCAGGATCTTCTTCCCAGCGCGCAGAATCTGCGCCGCCAGGTCGGCGTCTCCGCCGAACTGCCCGTAGCGCTCATCGATCTGCCGGACGGACCTGATGAGAAACACCCGCGCCATCAACGCGGCGCCGCGCGGGTACTCGACGGCGACTGGCTGCGAGGACGGTTCAGCCGCGCGCCATTCCCCATCCGGCGGCAGCGAGCCAAGCTGTGGCGCAGGGTTGCCTTCGGCATCCACCAGCAGCGGGCATACCGCCGCAGCGGCGGCATCCGCATCCAGCGCATCGGCCAGGCGCGCCACCGCGCCCGTTTCCACTTCCGTATCCTCGTGCAGAAACAGCACGTATTCGGCGTCCGCCGCCCGCCACCCCAGGTTGAGCCCTTTGGTCAGACCGAAATTCTTGGGCAGGCGGATGAGTTGGACGTCGGGGAACTCCTCGACAACCTGCGCGCTCCCGTCCCGCGAGCCGTTCTCCACCACGATCAGTTGCAGCCGCTCGCGGCCCTCCGACCGCTCGAGCGATTCCAGGCACTTCCGCAGCCGGTCCGCGCGGTTGTGCGAAACCACCACCACCGAGGCGCGGGGCGGTTGTTTCTCCGGTTGGGCATTCCCTGTCGGCGTCAAGCCAATAGCATAGCGCCGATCTGTTAACGTGTGCCGATCTGTTAACGTGTAAGGTTATGTCAGCAGCCAACATTCTGGCGGCCCTCGTCGAAGGGGCCATCATACCGGTGGTACGCGCCTCCTCTCCGGAGGCCGCACTACAGGCCGTGGAAGCCATCGCCAACGGCGGCATTCGCGCCGCCGAAATCACCATGACCGTGCCCGGCGCCGTGCGCGTGCTCGAAAAGCTGGCCGGCCGCTTCGCTGGCAACTTGCTGCTCGGCGCGGGCACCGTGCTCGACCCGGAGACGGCGCGCGCCTGTATTCTGGCCGGCGCGGAGTTCGTCGTTTCCCCCAGCCTCAAGCCGGCTACCATTGAAATGGCCAAACGCTATTCCAAGCCCGTCTTTCCCGGCGCCCTCACTCCCACCGAGGTGCTGACCGCCTGGGAAGCCGGCGCCGACGCAGTAAAGATTTTCCCCTGCGGCAACGTGGGCGGGGCCAAGTACATCAAGGCGCTCAAGGGACCGTTCCCGCAGATCGAGACGATCCCGACCGGCGGCGTCAACCTGGAAACCATCGGCGAATTCCTCAAGGCCGGCGCTTGCGCGGTCGGCGTGGGCGGCGAATTGGTGGACGCCAATCTGATCAAAGAAGGCCGCTTCGACGCCATCACGGAACGCGCCCGCCAGTTCCTCGCCGCCGTCGCCAAAGCGCGAGCGGAAATGGCGGCGGCGCGAACATAACCGCTCGGTGCGGCGGACCCTACCGGCGCTGTCTTAGGGCAGAGTTTTTTCGCTGGGCCGCCATGTCTCGTCCGGCAAGGATCGCAGCCCCTGACTGGAGGTTCCGACTTCCGAGAACCGGACTTTTAGGGCCGGGATGCGCACTCTCCGAGTGGCCGACAACCCGACCGGAGCCGATCAGAAGCTTCCACCAAAGCCATCTCGGGCCAGTTTCCGTAGCCCCGTTCTCACGACCGTCGGCTGAAAAGGGAAAATAGCGCGTACCATGGATGCGAGGACTCAGGTTCATGGAAACGACACGGAAGAGATTGCTCTACATTATGGTTGGCTGCGCATTCGGACATCTACTGACTGGCGCGCTGCCTCTGGCGGCCCAAGACGACTGCAAATTGGTTTTGGACGGCATGATCAAGCTCTTCGACACGCCCACTCACGCCTACGTCACTATGGACATAGCCGGCAAGCCCCAAACCGGAGAGTCGATCTACGCCGGCGGCTTAGTGTACGCAGAGTACAACGGCAAATGGAGTGCTGGCGGGACGACCAAGGAGATAAAGGAGATTGCGGAAAAGAACCGGCAGAATAACAAGACGACGTGCCGGTATCTGAAAGATGAGCCGGTAAACGGCGAAATGGCGGCGGTATACAGTGTGCACGAGGTGTCACCCAGGTCTACGTCCGATTCTAAGACCTGGATTTCGAAGGCGAAGGGGTTGCCGCTGCGCTCGGACATCGACTTGGAAGGGGGCAAGAGTCACATCTCTACGCGTTACGAATATGGCAACGTCAGGCCGCCGATGTGAGGTGTCCGCCCGTCTGATACGAAGACAAACGGGACAATTCCAGGGATTTCTATTTCGGGGATGTTGCCGACTCGGCGGGTAGGGCGCGACTTCCACGATAGGGAAGCTACCGAGAAGAACGTCTCACAGTCCTAATCTTGCAGAAAAGCCCTCCACTCCTGTAGTCCAACGTCGCGCGCCCGCTCGGAAGCAATCCCCGAAGCCGCGGGCCAACTTCCGGATGACGCGCCACTCGGAAACCGCTCGCAGGCGGACAAAATCGCGTTGTGGGCAAGATACGGCGTTCCCGGAAACCCGTGCACATTAGGTTGGGGCTGATGCGGCGCGCGCGAGGGTGTCCGGCGCCTACGCTTCCGAGAACTTGGCCAGCTTCGTCAGAGCCAGGCTTTCCGCGGAAGGCTGATCGGAAACAAACGCCGCCACGCGGTTGCGGCCCCGATTCTTGGCGTCATAGAGAGCCTCGTCGGCTTCGCGGATCAGGCGACAGGCTTCTCCGTCGGCGCAGGCATCGCGGCTGGAGACGCCGATGCTGCAGGTCACGGCCATGGACTCCCCGCCGGCGGCAAATGGCTCGCGGGCGAAGGCCTCGCGGATGCGCTCGGCCTGCACATAGCCGTCGCGCGCGCCGCAGCCGGGCAGAACGATCAGGAACTCCTCGCCGCCATAGCGTCCGGGAGCGTCATACTGGCGGGTGACGGCCTGCATGCGGCGCGCGGCTTCGCGAAGCACCGCATCTCCCGCCTGATGGCCGTGCGTGTCGTTGATCTGCTTGAAGTGATCGAGATCTACCATCAGCACCGCCAGCGGCCGCCGTTCGCGCGCGGAGCGTGCGATTTCCGCGAACAGGATTTCGACCACGCGGCCCCGGTTGAGAAGGCCGGTCAAGGCGTCGTGAGTTGCCTGCACGCGCAACGCTTCGCGCGCTTCCATCAACTGCTGTTGCAGATCCAGGATGCGTCGGCCGGCGCGCAGGCGCACGCGCAGTTCCTGAGCGTTGAACGGCTTGGTGAGATAGTCGTCGGCGCCCGCTTCCATGCCCTCCACCAGGTCTTGCGAATCGGTGCGGGCCGTGAGCAGCAGCACGTACACATAAGGTTCGTGCGCCGCGGTGCGGATTCGCCGGCACACCTCCACCCCGTCCATGTACGGCATCATCCAGTCCAGCACCGCCAGGCGCGGCGCGTCGGCAGCTTGCATCGCTTCCCACGCTTCCAGGCCGTTCTTAGTGATCCGCGCATCGTACCCCCACTTAGTCAGCATGCTCCTGAGCATGGACTGGAATACCGGGTTATCCTCGGCCACCAGCACCGGCATGGTTTGGCCTAGATCGCTCGAAAGATTCGCTGACTGAATCGCGCCGATCGACTCCAAAGGCTATACTCTCCTAAGGGTCTTATCGGCGCGGTAGCCGCTCTCAATAGCTACGGCAGACGAAGTGTCAGCCTTTGTGTCCGGTCGCAGCCACGCGAGATGTGGCGCGGGCGGCGGAGCGGATCGATTCCACAAAATCGTCCAGCCATGCCACCCGTTCGCAACAGTGCGGGCAAACCAGCAGATGTTCTTCCACCGGAGCGACTTCCCCTTCGCTCATCTTGCCCATGGCGTACTGTTCGAGCGCGTCTTCGGAAGCGTGATTCCAGAACACCACTGTGCATTTTACGGCATAAATGGGGTTCTTCAACATCCATCTTTGGTACTCCCTGCTCCCGCGTACGTACTAGACCCCGCAACGGATTCGTCTTACCGCCGCAAGACGGCACGGTCCGGGTCCAACGTCACCTTCAGCGGAGGCTGTTTCACGGCCACATTGAACGGAGCTGGCTCGCTGCCGCACCGCACCCATTGCGTGGTGGTTTGGCCGCCTGGGAGGTGAATCTCGACCGGCACCAGAGCGGCGAAATCGCCTTCCACGCCGGTCTGCGTCACCGTCCCCACCAGCCGCAGCGCTGGCGCCTTGCCCTTCACGCTATAGCTCATCTTGAGGGTGGGGATGCCGGTCGAGTAAATCCAGGTATCGAAGAACGTCTCCAGATCGGCATCGTCGGATTTCGGCGGAGTGAAACGCGCTGCCACACGTCGAAAATCCTCAGTCGACATTTCCTGGTGGTCGTACCGCTTCAGAACTTCAGCCAACATGGCGAAAAAGCGCTGGTCTCCCAGGTATCGTCGCAGCATGTGAATGATCCACGTGCCTTTGCCGTAGGTGACACTCCGCCAGGCACTCGGATCCTGGGAGGATTCGAGACGCGTTCCCATTGTGATGGGGCCGGCGGATTCCACCTGCTGGCCGTTTTCCCCCTTGGCCAGCAACTCGGTGCGGTATATGTCCAGCATCGTGTCGACGGCGCGCGCGCCATTGGTTTTCTCTAGGTACAGCAGCGCGGAATAGTTCGCCAGCGCTTCCATCATCCAGTTGTCGCGATAGGATAAGGTTGTGACGCGGTTGCCCCACCACTGATGCGCCGTCTCATGCGTCTGCAACACCTGCTGGAAAAAAAGCTCCCGCGCCTCCGCCAGGCTGCCGGCACTATGGGGCACGGTCTTCAGATAGCTCAGGGTGGAAAGATAGATCAGGCCGGGAAAGCCCTGGCCGAACGTGCCGGGAATAGGCGACACGGTGAGATGGCCGAGCGCCGGCGGTCCAAATCTGGCGGCCATGAATTCGAGAGCCGAGGCCACGCCGGTGGCCATCTCCTGCAACCGGTCGAGCGGGCCGGGGGTCATCGGGAAAGACCCCGAGAGAGGTCCGGGGTTATTCCGCGTAATCTGCGTGGCAATCGTGTCTCGCATCGGCAAACTGGGCCCCGGTTTCAGATCCCGCTCGAGGGCGCGGTTGGCGCAGACTTCCACCACGTAACCGCCCCGTTCCGCGCGAGCCCGCGCGTAGTTGCCCAGGTTGAAGCCGGCGAACCGGATGGGAGAGCGCACCCGGAAATGCGTGACGCGGCTGTCGCCGGCCGCGCGGGTTTCGAGCAGATCTCCGGGTGCCACCAAGTCCAGATCCTTGGGGTGCCGGAAAGTCAGATCGTAGGTCGTGAACTGCAGGCCGTGCGTCGGATACCAGTTTCCGCGGGCGGTGACGAACAGCACGCGATCGCCGGTGTCGAAGACCACCTTGCCGGAATGTTCGAAGACGAATTCGTAGTCGCGGCCGGCTGCCAGTGGCTCGGCGGGAGCCACCACGAACATTTCGTTGCCGGCGCGCATGGCGTTGCCGCGCGGCGATTCCCGTTGCAGAACCTCGGCCGGCCGCCCATCCACCGTCGCCGACGTCACCGTCATCAGCGGCGAAATGTCGAACTCGACCGCCCTCACACCGGAACTGGATGGCCGCACTTTCACGCGCGTGGTGGCCTTCAAATCGAGATCGCCGCCGATGGCGGCTTCGATGCGGTAATCGGAAAGCGCCAAATCGGGCGCGCGCGGCGCGGTCTGGTTGCGCATCGATCGCGCCTGGAAGCTGGTCCAGGCATCCAGGAACAGCCGGTTGTCGCGGCTGGTCATCTGGCCGGCGATGATGGATTCGGCCCGCAGGGGATCGTACACCACATCAAAGGCGCCGAGATTCGGACTGTCGAGCACGGAGGCAAAAATACCCTCGTTGTCTGCCGTGCGATTGAGCAGATCCAGCACCAGCCGGGTCTGATAGCTGGCGCTCAGGTTGTGCAGCATGGGCGTGAACTGTTCGTCCAGCAAGGCGCCGATCTCGGGCGTGCGCCGGTTGGCGGGACTGGAGGGAAGCTGCGCCAGAATCGCTTCATAAGTGCCGCCGGTGAACAGGAACATTCCGGTGCGGAAATGTTCGTCCAGGTTGGGCGAGCGGGTGTAGGATGCCAGCGAGCGCCGCTCCGCGCGATCGGGCGGCAGCAGAATCACCTCGGCGTCGCCGCCTTCCACATCGGCTACGAACACCGCCGCGATACGTTTGCCTCCCACCGGCCGGCTGAAGATCAGGTGGCCGTCGGTGAGATAGATCTTGATGTCTTCAATGGCCAGGGTGAGATCGCGGACGCGGTAGCACTCCTCGCGATCGAAGCTGTTCTCGCGGATGGCGCGGGCCAGGCTGTCGGCTTCTCCCGCCCATACCGGCGCGGCGAGACACAGTGCGAGCCCCAACTCCCAGCGAACCATGCCTATAGTCTATTGCAACGCGGGGCCATGCGCTGGCGTGGGGAGTGTCTGAAATCTGCGTTGAAGAAGAGGCAGCGGCGTGGGACCTTGGCGGATATGAACTCAGAGCAGGCTTTTTATGTGTTTCTCGACGGCTTCGAGGGATGGCTTGGCCTTCTCCACGTCCGACTTCCCGTAGATTTTCAGCCTGTATCGGGCATTGAACCCGCAGTCGAAAAGATGCATGTACTGGCCGTAGATTCCGCTTAGATTTCGGTCAAACTTGATTGCGTCGGACCGCTCCCCATGGTTGTCTACGTGTTTGGATGTTTTCAGAAAATAGGCTTCAGCATAATGCAGTGCTGAGTAGAACATTGCCGTGAGCGCCCATCCGGCGGAGGTTGGATGCGTGGCAATCATGCCATAACCGAAGCTTTTATTCTCGTCCGCCTTCCTGACGTGATCAGAGGGCGCGGGCGGCTTTCCCGGCATTGGAGGCATCAATCACTCGGAAGTCGATAGGCTGTTCCCGAAATGTATACGACAGTTCCAACTCTTTCTGGTATATCGGCGCTAGGTTCGTCCAGTCGAATTCGTCCACCGTAACCTCGACCTGAACGCGGTTGTGTTTAGTCCTGATCGAAACGGAAGTTACGGATGGCAGGCTCGAAATGCTCGACTGAATAAACTGGCTCATGTCAATTTCTCCAACTGTGAAGGGATGCGGCTCCTCCCGGACAAAAAAGCAGGATTCTTGGCTGACAAACTGATCGCCGACTATGCGTCGTCTTCTCTTCTCAGGGCAGACAGATGCCGTAATGCAAAAAGCAGCCACCGCGATGGGTATCGCCATTAGCTCGCCGCCCCTTCTCTCTCTGCCTGGCGTTCCGGCGGAGTGGTGTCTATGACGACCGATCCATGGAGCACGTGTATCGGGGTCCCATCTTCGCGCGTCCGGTCCACCAGGCGATATATTCTGGCGACAACGTTGCGCATTTTGATTCTGAAACCCTCTTCCGTCCGATACTCACTCCAATTGTCGATCTCTGTCGTGAAATCCAGTTCGTGCGCGCGCACAGTCTCTCCCTCGTAGGGAATCTCTACTTCACGCACGCCTAGCCTCCCTGATTAAATGGTGGACGGCACTCCCATCCCTTTTCAACGGTGCCGACCGATAACAATGAACAACTAACCTTCGGTTCTTTTGGCTTCCCGTACCACACTCTGGCCTAATCGGTTCTTGATGGACAAAACTTTAACGCGCGTCCCGTCGGCCGCGCCCTCAGCCTTGATACCGATAGGCACCACTGGCCTGTGGAAAGCCTGTGCATTCGCTAGGCCCAGCCTTTCAAGCATATCGGAAAAACACTCTCATCGTACACCCCCCAAATGGGGGTAGTGCCCCTCTCACGGGGCGGCGGCCGACGAAACGAGAACGAGCCGCACAGGCCGGCTGCTTCCTAATCTCACTGTGGCACAATAGGCGGCGGGAACGGCATCCGGAGCACCGGGAAGATGGTGTAAGGCCCGAGGGTACAGCGGCTTGACGAATTTTGTCCGAGCGGTGATAGGAAGTTGGCGCCCCGCAAAACTCTGGTGCTTGCCCGTGTCGAATGATCCCAGAGCACCGCTGAGCGGTTCGGTCCTTTAGCCGCGAGGCTGGGGCATTCTCACTGATGCCTCCACCGCACTTTGGGTCTCGCGCTGGCGTGGCCGCCCAACGGCCGACCCGCTACTGATACGTGGTGACTTCGAAGACGGATGCGTATGAAGTCGCGAATCCGAAATCGAGGCCAGTCGCGGTGAAGCTTGTAGAAAACCCGTGACTACGTGTTTCCGTTTTCCTGCCCAAGTGCAGATGATAACGCGGTTGCTCTTGGCTTAGCCCGCCGCGCGTTGGTTGCGGGAAGATCGGGAACAGGTCACGGGCTTCGGGCGGGCACAACTTCGCGAGTGCCACGCATCCGCTCCGCGCTCGCCGGCCGCGGCATGAACTGGGCTCACTATACTGTAAGTATTGGTACGGCATGGAACGGCGCGGGTGGAAAAACACGGCTACTTACGCGGCGCTGCTGGCGGCTGCCTTTGTGGTAGCGGTGGCGGGGAGCTGGAAGTTCGGCCGGCAGTTGGACAACAACGCGTACGATTTCATGTTCCGGCTTTACGACCCTCCACCATGGCAGGCCGAATCGGTAGTGCTGGCGATCGACGAATCCACGCTCAATGCGTGCGGCGGCATGCCGCGCATTCGCCAGCCGCTGGCCGAGTCGCTTCGCCTGGTGGCGGCGGCGGCGCCGAAAGCTGTCGCCGTCGACGTGATTCTGGCGGCCCGCAGCGAAGACCCGCGCATCGACGCCGCTCTCGCCGCTGCCTTCGAGCGCACGCCCAACCTGGTGCTGGCCAGCGAGTTATTGCCCGACGGTTGGGAGAACCCGATTCCCGAATTCGCCCGCTGGGCCGCCGCGCGCGGCCACGTCTACGCCAAACCCGATGACGATGGCATCGCGCGGTCGATTCCGCTCGAAAAGGCCTTCGGCCACGAACGGCTGTGGGCGCTCTCGCTCGAAGCCTTCCGGCTGAGCCGCGGCGCCGAAATCGTGGAATCCCCTTCCGGCTTGCAGGTGGGCGCGCGGTGGGTCCCCATTCCGAAGGTTCCCGCCGGATGGCGGCACAGCCGCGACCGCGACGACAGCCGCTTCATGCGCGTCCGCTTCGCCCCGCGCAACGCGGATACCGGCGCCGATGCCATCCCGCGCATCGGCATGCGGCAATTGATCGATCACCCCGAATTGGCACGCTCCTTCACCGGGAAAGTGGTGTTCGTGGGCCTCACTGCGGTGACCGAACTGCACGACCGGCTGCCCACGCCGATGGCGCCGGCCATCCCCATCAGCGGCATCGAAATCAACGCGAGCGCGTTCGAAACCATCGCCCGCGGCCTGTTCATCATAGACTCGAGCCCGGCCTGGGTGCTGCTGTTCAGCCTGGCGCTGTTGGCGGGCGCGGGTGTGAGCTTTCGCTATCTGCCCGGCTGGTGGGCTTATTTGGGCGCGCTGGCGGTACTGGCCGCGGCGCACATCACGCCTTATGTTCTCTTCACCCACGGCCGCGTATTTTCGTTCGTTACGCCGGCTTCGGTGGCCTGGTTCGGCAGCCTGACTGCAGCGGCGTATTATCAGCTTGTGGTGCGCCGCAATTGGCACATCGAACAGGCTGCCCGCACCCGCTACCAGCAGGCCATGCAGTTCGTGACGCACGAAATGCGCACGCCGCTCTCCGCCATCCAGGGATCGAGCGAGCTGATCTCCCGCTACTCGCTTACCGAGGAGAAGCGCAAGCAGGTGGCCGAGGTCATCCATTCGGAATCGAAGCGGCTGGCGCGCATGGTCGAGGTCTTTCTCAGCGTGGAGCGGCTCTCGGCCGGGCAGATGGAATTGAAACACGAGAGCATCGCGCTGGGTCCGATGATCGCCACTTGCGTGGAACGCGCGCGCCCGTTGGCCGATCGCAAGCACATCGCACTTACTCTCGAGCCCATCGCCGATGGGCTGCAACTTACAGGCGACCGCGAGCTGATGGAGTACGCCTGTTACAATTTGCTTTCTAATGCCATTAAGTATTCGCCGCAGCGAACCGAGGTGACCGTTTCCGGCTGGAAGGACCAGGCGCACCTGCGCATCGCGGTCAAGGACCAGGGCATTGGCATGGATCGGAAGGAAGTCAAGCAGATCTTCCAGAAGTTCTACCGCACGCGAAAGGCGGAGGAATCGGGCGAAGCGGGCAGCGGAATCGGGCTTTCCATCGTCAAACAGATTGTGGAGCAGCACGGCGGCGCGATTGAAGTGGCCAGCCAGCCGGGCGCCGGTTCCTGCTTCACCCTGGTGATGCCGGCGGCGGCGCCGGTGGTAGTGCCGGTGACAAGATCACCGGCGCTACCGGGTTAGCGCAAGGAAATTGATGCTCAAGCTACTGTTAGTGGAAGACGATCCGGCGCTGCAATTCACCATTCAGACGGCGCTCGAGGCGAAGGGGTATCTGGTGGACGCCGTTTCCACCACCGGCGACGCGCTCGATCGGCTGAACTCGGGCGAAGCGTACCCCGTCGTGGTCTCCGATATTTACGTGGATGAACGCACCGGCCTGGACGTGCTGGAAGCAGCCCGCCTCCGCGACCCGCTCTGCGCGGTGATTCTGATGACCGGCCGCGGCACCATGGAGACCGTGATGGCCGCCACCCGCGGCGGCGCGTTCGACTATATCGCTAAGCCCTTCGATCTGGATGTGATGATCGACGCCATCGAGCGCGCCGAGGCCGCCCGCCGCGACGAGGGCGGCGAAGCCGCTAGCGAAGACATGCCGGAAACCGAAATGATCGGCAACACGGCGGCCATGGTGGAGATTTATAAGATGATCGCGCGCGTCGCGCCCACCGACGCCACCGTCATCATCGAAGGCGAAACCGGCACCGGCAAGGAAGTGGTGGCGCGCATGATCTGGCGCAACAGCCTGCGC